>OLOB01000873.1_pt1 | contig 21594 bp, 20 predicted proteins | sample 1671911 | NCBI WGS metagenome assembly OLOB01 (sample SAMEA3136625, study PRJEB25190) | human gut metagenome | biome: human gut; feature: human-associated habitat; material: faeces | place: Austria | collected 2013
GTGGAGAAGAAGATCTATACCACGCAGTTCCATCCCGAGGTCAAGCACACCGAGTTCGGCAACCAGATGCTCAAGAACTTCCTGTTCATTTTCTTTCTTCACTTTTTCATTCTGAATATAATACTCCATAAACTTCAGAACATATTTTGGCGCATTTCTCGTTCCGCGCTCCCACTCAGTGACTGTCCTGTAAGGAATCTCAAATGCCTCACAAAACTGTCTTCTGTTCATCCCTGTTATTTCTCTTAATTCTTTAATCTTCTGTTGGCACTCTGTCATAATCTCATTTTCCTCCTCAAATCACGCACATCCACAGACATATATAGCCTTGTATGTCTCCGATTCGCTCTTTAAAATATTACATCTTACGTCTATTATATCGCACTTTTGTATACTACACAATGTGTTTTAAATATTTTACACTCTTTATGTACTTTTCATAATTGCAGCCTATCATACAACTAACTTAATTTCAAATGATTTCCCTGTTGAATTGTTGCGTAAATAATGTTATAATTTAATTTATCGATTTAAAGCGCAACGCTTTAAACTGACAGTTATGTTTATATTTTTAAGAAGGAAAGTCAATCGTAATCTTCACATCACGATTCAGAAGTTACGTACAAGGAGGAAATGAATGAAAAAGGGAATTAGAAAAATGTTATCTGCCATTGCCTGTGCAGCTTTGGCTATGGGTTGCCTGGCAGGCTGCGGCTCCAACACCAACTCATCCGCAGCAAATACAACCACTGAATCAGCTGCAGAAAACACTTCAACAGCCGCAGCCGAAACTGCTTCCGACAGTACCGCAGCCGACGGCAAAGTCTATCAGATTGGTATTTGCCAGCTGGTACAGCATGATGCACTGGACAGAGCTACACAGGGATTCGAAGATGCATTGGTAAAGCTGCTCGGAGAAGATCATGTTGCATTCAATGTTCAGAACGCCCAGGGTGACTCCCAGACATGTGCAACCATTGCCAACCAGTTTGTCAACGGCGGTGTTGATTTGATCATGGCCAATGCAACAGCTGCCCTTCAGGCCTGCTCGAATGCCACATCAACAATTCCTGTTGTCGGCACATCTGTCACAAGTTTCGCCGCTGCACTGGATATTGAGCTGGATGCGAATGGCTGCACAGGCATCAATGTCACCGGTACCAACGATCTTGCACCGCTTGATCAGCAGGCACAGATCATTGCTGACCTTTTCCCGGATGTAAAACAGGTCGGCATCCTCTATTGTTCAGCCGAAGTCAACTCTGTTTACCAGGCAGAACATATCGCCGCTTATCTGGATGATCTGAATATTAAGCACAAGGATTTCAGTTTTTCAGATTCCAATGACCTGCAGGCCGTGACCAACAATTGTGTTTCTGAATGCGATGTGATCTATGTACCAACGGATAATGTTGTATCCAGCAACCAGTCCATTATCGACGCTGTTGCCCGTCCTGCAGGCGTACCGATCATCTGTGGTGAAGAAAGCCAGTGTACAGGCTGCGGCCTTGCCTCTCTCTCCATCGATTTCTATGATATCGGCTACCGTGCCGGCGAACAGGCCTATGACATCCTTGTAAACGGCAAGAATCCGGCCGAAATGCCTGTTGAAGACCCTCAGAGTCTGACACGCATTTACAATCCGCAGATTGCTTCTGATCTGGGCATCACCCTCGGCGATGATTATCAGGCCATTGAACAGTAACCCAATCTCTTATTCATCTATAAAATAAAATCCGGCATGAAAAACAGTCAATGTATCATTGCGGTAAACACCAACCTGAATTCGCCAATCTTTCAATATTGTGATTACGGCATCCGAGGAGACGCCAACTCCATTATCCGTAATCTGCTGCAGATTCTGGCGGTTTGATAACAAAGGGCTGATTAGAAATCAACGACGCTTTTTATATTTTTCAGTGATTTCTTTTGTAATCTGTTCACGTGTCTTTTCGCCGGATGCCATAGCCCTTAAATTCTCATAGCAAGCTTGTGACAATGGCATATCTTCAATAGCCATTGTCGCAGCGACCTGTTCTATCATTTTCTCATGCTTATCTCTTGATTCATTTGACATATCTGTATTCTCCTTCCAGCTGCCTTGTTAAACATATTATAGGTCAATTTTCATGATTTGTTAAATGGTCAAAACCGCCTATTTTCTCTCCAATAAAACGACAGTTTCTACATGAACCGAGTGCCCGAACATATCAACACACCGAACCTCTTTGACCTTATAATCCCTTTCTTCCAGATACTTCAGATCTCTGGCCAATGTGGCCGGATCGCAGCTGACATAGACCACCCGCTTTGGCTGCATCTGTGTGATACATGCCAGCAGGCTCTCGTCACAGCCCTTTCTCGGCGGGTCCACCACGATGATGTCTGCATGGATATGCTCACGTTCATAAGTCTGCGGCAGTACTTCTTCTGCCTTTCCCACATAAAATTCAGCATTATGTATATCATTGATTGCAGCATTGCGCTTGGCATCATCAATAGCCTGAGGAACAATTTCAACCCCATAGACCTGTTTGGCTTTCTTGGCCATAAAGAGTGAAATGGTACCGATACCGCAGTATAAGTCCCAAATAACATCATTTGGTCCTGGATTGGCAAACTTAAGGGCCGCTCCGTAAAGTTTCTCTGTCTGCACCGGATTCACCTGATAGAAAGATAGCGGTGAAATCTGATAACGGACATCACCAATATAGTCCGTAATATAATCCTGCCCCCAGAGTGTCACCACTTTACCGCCAAGGATCACATTAGTCTTCTCCTGATTGATATTAAAGGAAATACTTGTCATCCCCGGAATCTCACGGAGGGCTTCTACCAGACTTTCACTGTGCGGCAGTTTTTTGCCGTTGATAATGAGACAGACCATGATCTCCTTTGTCTTAAAACCAACTCTTGTCAGAATGTGTCGAACAAGCCCTTTATGCGTCGTTTCATCATAAGGTGCAATATCATGATCCGTCATCCATTTTTTGACAATAACAAGCAGCTGCTCATTGACCGGTGCCTGAATACAGCAATGGGCAGAGTCTACAATAACATGCGTGTGACCGGCATAAAATCCTGTGACGATTTGTCCGTCTTTGCCAAGTCCCACCGGAAACTGTGCCTTATTGCGATAATAATATGGATGCTCCATGCCAATAATCGGATGCATCACATAATCTTCCACATGTCCCACACGACTCAGCAGATTCCGAACCTTATTCTCCTTGAAAGCCAGCTGCCGTTCATAGGATAAATGCTGGATCTGACATCCGCCGCAGCTGCGGGCATGCGGGCACGGCGCCTCCACACGGTCCGGTGACGGTGTGATGATGCGCATCAGACGACCGTAACCGTAATGCTTCTTTGTCTTGATGACTTTGACCTCCGCTGTATCACCGATCAGTGCATCCTTCACAAAAAGTGTATAGCCATCCACCTTGCCGATACCGGAACCGTCTGTACTCAGATCTTCAATCTCGATTGTATATATATCATTCTTCTTGATTGTCTTTTTCTCCATCCCTGACTCCATTCCGTATTATTTGGACGTTCTTCTGATATTCGACTCAAAAATGCGGTTAAATCCAAGCCATTCCAGATTATCTTCTGAACGGTCGAAGATCTCTGTCATCGTCTCCATACGGGCATCTGTATTGTCCGCCAGATTCAGTGCCATGGCTTCCATCAGTGCCGGTTTCTTCGGTGAACCGTATTCCAACTCACCGTGATGGGCCACGATACAATGCTTCAACTCGTTGGCCAATACAACAGGGAATCCCGGAATCTCACGGATGGCGTCATGAATCATCTCCACACCTGTCACAATATGGCCGATGAGCTGTCCCTCATCTGTATAATCATTGGATGGGAATAAGGATAATTCCTTTGTCTTGCCAATATCATGACAGATAGCTGCTGTGATCAACAGATCATGGTTCAGATGCGGATAACGGGTTGTATAAAAATCGCAGAGTTTTGTTACACTAAGTGTATGTTCAAGCAATCCACCTACAAAACCATGATGAATGCTCTTCGCTGCAGAATGCTCCTTAAAAGACTTGATAAATGCTGTATTCTTTACAAAGAATAATTCCAGTAATTCATGCAGATGCGGTTCTTTGACGCTGTCTACATATCCCATCAGCTCTTTGTACATATCTTCTATACTATAGCGGCTGCACGGCATATAATCTGCCGGAATATATTCGCCCTCTTTGGCACGACGGATACGGCGCAGATTCAGCTGCAGTGATCCCTGGAAAGAAGTCACCTGTCCTTCTACCTTGATAAAGTCCATCGGCTCAAAATATTCAATGCCCGGTGTCAGTTCCCAGACCTTAGCATCCACTGTACCGGTCTTATCCTGAAGCATCATAGAATAATAGCTCTTTCCTGCCTTCGTCTTCAATGTCTGTTTCGTTTTGCACAGATAAATATCTGAAATCATATCGCCTGATTTTAATTCGTTAATATATCTCATACTCTCACTCTGCCCGCTCTTTGCGGGGTTCTGCCTTTCTAATTCATCAATGTTTTCAATACTATAGTATATCAGACTTTTGCCCTTCCGAGAAGATGAAAAGTTTGACAACAAGGCCGTTATGCTTTACTATTATTTTGGAGGTTTTTACTTATGAATGAAAAAGCATTGCGTATTCTCGAATACCCTAAAATTATAGATATGCTTACCGGCTATGCCAGCTCCCCTATGGGCAAGGAGCTGTGCCGTAATCTGATGCCTTCCTCTGATATTTCTGAGATTCTTCAGGGACAGATGGAGACCAGTGACGCCCTGACCCGTGTCATGAAAAAGGGCAGTCTCTCCTTCTCCGGCATCCGTGATATCCGCGGCTCCCTGCTCCGTCTGAAGGTTGGCAGTACCGTCGGTATGGCTGAACTGTTGAATATCGCTGCCACTCTGGATGTGGCACTGCGTGCGAAATCCTACGGACGCCGTGAAGCCGATGATGAAGATCAGGATTCGCTGGAGGGCCTTTTTGCACAGATTGAACCACTGTCGAATCTGAACCACGAAATCCGTCGATGCATTATAGATGAAGAAACCATGGCGGATGATGCCAGTCCAACATTGAAATCCATTCGCCGCCAGATCAAACTGACCAACGAACGCATCCACTCACAGCTGGCATCTATGGTTTCTTCCCAGAATATCGGTTCCAAACTGCAGGACAACCTGGTCACCATGCGAAACGGCCGCTACTGCCTGCCTGTCAAGGCTGAATACCGTTCACAGGTGCAGGGTATGATCCACGACCAGTCCTCCACCGGCTCCACACTGTTCATTGAACCCATGGCTGTTGTCAAGCTGAACAACGATCTGCGGGAACTCGGCAGCAAGGAAAAGGAAGAGATTGAACATATTCTGGATACTTTAAGTGAACTGGCAGGTGAATCCGCTGTTATGCTGGAACAGGACATTGCGGTTCTGACACGTCTGGACTTTATTTTCGCTAAGGCTTCCTTGTCCCGTACCTACAATGGCAGCGAACCTGTTTTCAATGAGAATGGCTATATTCACATCAAGAAAGGCCGTCATCCCCTTCTGGACAAGAAGAAGGTTGTTCCAATCGACCTGATTCTCGGCAAGGATTACCGAATGCTTATTGTCACCGGTCCAAATACCGGCGGTAAGACCGTCTCTCTGAAAACGGTCGGTCTTTTCACACTGATGGGGCAGGCAGGTCTTCATATTCCGGCATTTGATCATTCGGAATTGGCGATTTTTGACGATGTTTTTGCAGATATCGGCGATGAACAGAGCATTGAGCAGAGCCTCAGTACTTTCTCATCCCATATGACGAACATTGTCAGAATACTGAATGCGGCCGACGCCAAGACACTGGTGCTTTTCGATGAGCTTTGCGCCGGTACAGACCCGACAGAGGGTGCCGCTCTGGCCATTGCTATTTTGAAAACGTTACTGAACCGACATGTCACCACCATGGCCACTACCCATTACAGCGAATTGAAGGTATTTGCCCTGACAACGGATCAGGTCTGCAATGCCTGCTGCGAATTTGACGTGGCAACCCTGAGTCCGACATACCGCTTACTCATCGGCATTCCCGGCAAAAGCAATGCCTTTGCCATCTCCGGCAAACTCGGCCTTCCGGCTCATATTATTGAGGAAGCCAAGAAGAATATTGATGTTCAGGAACAGAATTTTGAAGAACTGATTGCTGACCTGGAAACAAGCCGTGCCACCATTGAGAAAGAGCAGGAAGAATTATCCGCTTACAAGGCTCAGGTGGAATCCCTGAAGAAACGTCTGGAAGAAAAGCATGACAACATTGCCAAACAGAAAGAACGGATTCTCAACGAAGCCAATGAAAAAGCCCAGAACATTCTTCAGGATGCTAAGGATTATGCCGATCATACCATCCGTACTATGAATAAACTGTCGAAATCCGGCGGTGTGGATATGAAAGCCCTTGAACAGGAGCGAAGCCGTGTCCGTGACAAGCTGAATCAATCCAACAACCGCAAGAAAGCTGCACCGACTGCCCAAAAGGCCAAGGTCTATGCAGCTTCTGATTTCAAACAGGGGGATTTCGTCCATGTTCGCAGCCTTGACTTAAAAGGCACCGTTGTCTCCCAGCCAAACAGCAAAGGTGAACTGTCGATCCAGATGGGCATTCTCAAATCCCGTATTCACTTCAGTGATCTGGAGCCAATTGACGAAGAAGTCATCAACACACCGATGATCAATAAGACCGGCTCCGGCAAGATCAAGATGAATAAAGCGGCCCATGTCAATACTTCCATCAATCTGATCGGTGAAACCGTTGATGAAGCCATGATCGATCTGGACAAATATCTCGATGATGCTTATCTGGCCCACATACCGAATGTCACCATCATCCACGGCCGCGGCACAGGCGCTCTGCGAAAAGCTGTCCACGAAAAACTGCGCAAGAGCAAATATGTCAAGAGTTATCGTCTTGGAACATTTGGTGAGGGTGAGACCGGCGTTACCATCGTCGAATTTAAGTAATTGGCAGCCCATTGTGCATGCCGACTCAAAACAGCTGTAAAAATAAAAATTGTCATGATTTATCATTGAAAAAATGTACATTTTCACGTACACTATCATTGGAATAATTTTGCCTGAAGGAATGGCAAATGAATAACATAAAACTATAAGAGAAATGTTGATTAAAGGAGAGCATTATGGAAAAATTTGAAAACGTTACTTATTTTAACCATCCACTGATCCAGCACAAAATTTCTATCCTCAGAAAAAAAGAAACCGGAACAAACGAATTTCGTCATCTGGTAGAAGAGATTGCTATGCTGGAAGGTTTTGAAGCCCTCAATGACCTGCCTCTGGAAGAAGTTGAAATCGAAACACCGATTGAAAAATGCAAGACACCAATGATCGCAGGCCGTAAGTTGGCTATCGTTCCGATTCTGCGCGCAGGTCTCGGTATGGTTGAAGGTATCCTTGCTCTCGTTCCATCTGCAAAAATCGGCCATATCGGTCTCTACCGTGACGAAGAAACCTTCGAGCCTCATGAATACTACTGCAAACTGCCTAGCCCGATAGAAGAACGTACCATCGTTGTCTGCGACCCAATGCTGGCAACAGGCGGTTCTGCTATTGATGCCATCACCATGATCAAGAAACATGGCGGCAGAAACATCAAATTCATGTGTATTATCGCTGCTCCTGAAGGTGTCAAAGCTCTTCACGAGGCACATCCGGACGTTCAGATCTACATCGGCCATCTGGATCGCTGCCTGAACGAACATGCCTATATCTGCCCTGGACTTGGCGATGCAGGCGATAGAATTTTTGGTACGAAATAGTTTATAGTTTCTTTGTTTCATTATCCAAGGTTATGAAAGCGCTGACTAATTAATAAGTTCAAAGCAGGCACGTTCGCACTGCCCAACGCTATCAGCAGTACATAAGGCGTTAAAATACAACGCCTAAGTACTGGATGCGGTGGAAGCACCTGCTTCGAACTTATTAATTAGTCGGCGCTTTTCAAGCTTACTGGATTTACTGAATTACAATATTCCTAAAAAATATAAAAACTTTTTCGTACAATAGAAGTGGAGAGGAAATAATGAAACCAAGAAATAATGGTGTTGAACATAAGTCTCTTGAAGAACGGGCTGCTGAATTTGGCGGGCAACTGAATTTAGATGGAGAATTTGACCGGCCGCCTACTGTCGGTCGGGAGCGTTGGGATGAATATGATAACGAAGCACCCACTCAAATGAACAAATAGTCATATTTGAAAAATTCTTGTTTAGCCTCAACCTTAGGATAAATACGATTGCGAAACACCCATTTTCTAGGATAGAACATAAAAATAAGGCTGTCGCTCTAAATCATAAATTTTGTGCGGTCATAATACTTAAGAAAATAAGATAAAAAATAAGCATGTTCACACAGGTGCTTCAGCGTCAGCCGGTACTTAGGCAGCGTCTTTTGCTGCCTTATGTACCGCTGCTAGACGCTGGCAGAGCAAACGTGCCTGTGTGAACATGCTTATTTTTTTTATTCTTAAATCATCTGAACCGCACTATCTTAGTCTTAATGCGGCAGCCTACTTTTATGTTCTTTTAAGAACCGAATTGCGTTTCGCTCAATTTATTCGTCTCTATCGTTCGTCAGTTTCAGTTTGTCCAGAATATAGAATGCCAGACCCATGATCATACCAACAACACAGGCCAGTACCATACCTGTCAATTGAATGCTTCCGAGCTGTACGGAAATGCCTGAGAGACCTGTAACGAATACAACGGCTGTCATAGCCTGATTACGGGATTTGCCGTAATCTACCTGTGCATCTACAAGGATACGGATACCGGATGCACCGATCATACCGTAGAGCAGGAATGAGATTCCGCCGATAACCGGTCCCGGAATCGTACTGATGAGTGTTGTCATCTTGCCGATAAAGGAACAGATGATAGATAGTACCGCTGCACCGCCGATAACGTAAACACTGTAAACCTTTGTCATAGCCATAACGCCGATGTTCTCACCATAAGTTGTTGTCGGAACAGAACCGATAAAACCGGAGAGCATCGTTGAAAAGTTATCTGCAAATAAAGAACGGTGCAGACCAGGATCCTTCAGCAAATCTCTTCCCACGATCTTGCTTGTAACGATCTGATGTCCGATATGCTCGGAGGTGATAACTAACAGAACAGGAAGTACAATAGCAATGGCCTGCATATTGAACTTCGGTGTCTGGAAGTTCGGAAGGGCAACCAACGGCGCCGCTGCCACTTCTGAGAAGTCAACAATACCGCATGCCAGAGAAGCCACATAACCGGCAATAATAGCGATCAGAATCGGAATAACGGACAAAAATCCACGGAATACGACAGAACCGATAACGGCTGTCAAAAGTGTCACCAGAAAAACAATGATATTGGCCGGAAGAAGCACTTCATCCTTCAAGCCTGCATTAGAAGCTGCCGTACCTGCCAGCTCCAGACCAATAAGGGCAACAACAGGGCCCATTGCTGCCGGAGGCAGGACCACATTGATCCACTCAGAACCAAACTTGTAAATAATCAATGCCAGAATACAGCCGCAGAAGCCGACGGCCACGAAACAACCCAGGGCATAATCATAGCCCCATTTGCTGATAACGATACCTGCCGGTGCCAGAAATGCAAAACTGGAGCCCAGATAAGCCGGCGCACGTCCCTTTGTGATTAAAATAAACAGCAGCGTACCAAGACCATTCATAAACAACACGATTGCCGGATTAATACCAAACACGAACGGAACAAGCACAGATGCACCGAACATGGCGAACATATGCTGAATACTGAGCGGAATCAGCAGCTTTACAGGGACTTTCTCATCAACCTGTATAATTCTTTTGTTTTCCATAAAAGTTCTCCTCTTCTCTATAGCGTCTCAAGATTCTTCACTATTATATACGAAAGACGCAAAATAGAAAAGCACTTATTTATATTACCAACAAATTTAAGCACTTGATATTTTCGTCACTCTTCGTGCCAATGCAGTCTGTGCAGATGCCCCTGCAGTTCCATCTGCGCAAACTGATGCTGTCTGAGGGCCTCATACAGCACAATGGCCACTGAATTGCTCAAGTTCAATGAACGTATGTTGTATTCCATCGGGATACGCATACAATAATCTTCGTATTTCACAAGAATTTCTTCCGGGATACCGGCACTTTCCTTGCCAAACATCAGATAACTGTCCGGCTCATAGGCCACTTCCGTGTAAATATGTCTGGCCTTTGTTGTTGCCATATAAAGCTTGCCGATACAATCCGGATTCTTCTCAAGAAAATCTTCAAAATTCTCATACACTTCATAGTTCAGGTGCGGCCAATAGTCCAGTCCCGCACGCTTAACCATCTTGTCCGTAATTTCAAAGCCCAACGGCTTTATCAAATGCAGTTTGGTACCGGTGGCCACACAGGTTCGTCCGATGTTACCTGTGTTGGCAGGCATCTCCGGTTCCAGCAAAACAATATTCATACTCATAGATTTTTCTCTTTTCTCACCCAGCTGACAAAACGTGCCATACGGTCTGTCGCTTCTTTTAATTCTTCAAGAGAATAGGCATAGGAAATTCTCAGGAAACCCTCGCCGCTGTCTCCGAATGCTGTACCCGGAACAACTGCTACTTTTTCCTTCTTCAATAATTCTTCCGCAAATTCATCTGAAGTCATGCCCAGGCTCTTGATGCTTGGGAAAATATAAAAAGCGCCGAATGGTTCAAAGCAGTCCAGTCCCATCTCCCTGAATGTATGTACAAGGAAACGTCGGCGCTGATTGTAGGATTCACGCATCATGGCTACATCATCATCACCATTGCGAAGAGCCTCCACAGCCGCATACTGGCTGGTTGTCGGTGCACACATAATGGCGAACTGATGAATTTTCAGCATCTGATGCAGAATCACATCCGGTGCGCAGGCATAACCGAGACGCCATCCTGTCATGGCATAAGCCTTTGAAAAACCGTTGATAAGAACCGTTCTCTCCTTCATGCCAGGCAGGGATGCAATGGATGTATGCGGATATTCATAAGTCAGTTCACTGTAAATTTCATCACTGATAACGAAAATATCATGCTTCACGCACAGTTCGGCAATGGGCTTTAGGTCTTCCTCCGTCATAATGGAGCCTGTAGGATTGTTCGGGAAAGGCAGCACCAGAATCTTTGTCTTTGGTGTGATCGCAGCTTCCAATTCTGCTGCTGTCAGTTTAAATTCATTTTTTTCCTGAAGATTAATAATCACAGGCACACCATCCGCCAGCACAACACACGGCTGATAAGAAACATAACTTGGCTGCGGAATAATGACCTCTTCACCGGGATTAAGCATGGCGCGCATGGCAATATCAATGGCTTCAGAACCGCCCACTGTCACCATAATTTCGTTCGCAGGGTCATATTCAACATGGCATTTGCGTTCCAGATAAGCACTGATTTCTTCCTTCAGTTCCTTCAATCCGGCATTGGATGTATAAAATGTACGGCCTTTTTCCAGAGAATAGATACCTTCCTCACGGATATGCCACGGTGTATCAAAATCCGGTTCACCCACACCAAGAGAAATGACATTCGGGTCATTCATTTCTACGACAAGATCAAAAAACTTACGGATGCCGGAAGGTTTAATGTCTATGACTTTATCGGATAATGGGTTTCTCATGGTGTGATCAGCTGCCTTTCTTTCTTATTTGTCTCAGAAACCATGATTGTACCGTGGTCTTTGTATTTCTTCAGTACAAAATGGGTTGCTGTGCTTGTCACGGATTCCAGTGTGGAAAGTTTTTCGGAAACAAATGCAGACACCTGTTTCAAAGTCTTGCCTTCCAGCATCACACAGAAATCATAAGCACCGGACATCAGATAGACAGTGTCCACTTCAGGGAAGTTGTAAATACGCTCAGCAATATGGTCAAAACCATGACCTCTCTGAGGTGTCACGCGCACTTCGATCAATGCTACAACTTTTTCACGATTTGTCTTATCCCAGTTAATGATTGTATGATAACCGCAAATCGTCTTGTCTGATTCCATCTCATAAATGGCTTTTGCAACTTCTTCTTCAGGTTCACCCAGTACAATTGCAAGATCCTTGATGCTGATCTTGCTGTTTTTTTCTATGACAGATAAAATCTTCTCTTTCATTTCATTCATTTTCTCATACCCCTTTTCTATGATTGCTATAGATGATCAAATCCAGCTGTCTGCTTTCTATGATTCAGATTTTGCCTGATTCAAACTCTCATATCGAAATGGCTCCAGAAAGCGCACTTCTTCATCGTTTAAAACCACCCGGTCATTATCATCAGTCAGATGTCCGATGATAACAGCCGGGATGCCCGCGGCAGCCAGCTCCGCCAATACTTTCTGACCATGCGTGGCCGTCAGAAGCACTGCGCCTGCTGACATCAGCTGATATGGGCTGATATTAAAATAATCACAAATCTCCACTGTCTCCTGCCTGAGCGGTACTTCCTTCAGCTGAATACGAGCTCCGAGCCCTGCATTCTCCGCCAGTTCCCATACAGCTGTATAAACACCGCCTTCGCCGCAGGCATACATACTTCTCACTCCGGCTGCCGCTGCCGCTTTGACAGCTGATACAGCCGAAATTGTATCTCCTGTATAATCCGCTTCCATCACAGGACTCAAAAATACAGGATTAAAATGCCGCTCCAGCTCTGCCTGACCGGCAAAAGCCAGCTTTGCCGCACCATAATCGCCTGCATAACCAGCCATGATAATATCCTGGTCCGCCTCGGCCTTTTCCGGTTCAAAAAGGCCTCCGGCTTCCCCAATAGCTGTTGCTGTAATGACAGTTTCCGTCAAACCCGGAACCGCAGCTACATCCGCCTGCACGGATGTTATATGAAGCTTCCCGCAGCTCTCAGAAACCGATCCCATCAGTGCTTTGATGGATTTCTCCGGTAATTCCGCGGATACGATCAACTGTATATTCACAGCCAGCGCATAGGCGCCTGCTGCTGCCAGACGATTGACTGCCAGATGCACCGCACCTGCTGCTGCCAGCTGATTGCCTGTCAATGTCGCAAAAGCCGTCAGCATCGCTTTATCACTGTCCGCCGCAAAATATAATATATCCCTTCCGCCGATGCGATCGTCCCCCGCACCCGGCACATTTCTCTCTATTACTTTCCTTACAGAACGTTTGTAAATTGTGTCTGTCACCTTGCCGTAATCCAGCATATCTCAACTCCTGATATTCATTCTCTATTGACCATCGAATGCTCCGCAGTTCAAATCGACGCTGCGCATACATCACTCATTCTTCTTGTCGCCGCTTGTATTATCTGCCTCTTCCTTCTGATCACTATTGTCATCACTGCTTTCCTTCTTCGTACCGACAGTGATATACCTCGGAGACGCACTGTAATAACTTGTGTTGATCCAGACGGTATCCTGAAGGCTTCCGTCCACGTAAATCTTCTTATAAAATGATGCCACATAGCCGTCATGGGCGCTCTGTGTCACTTCCTGCCATCCCTCCGGCTGTGTATCATCCTTGGTAATAACATCATCCCCGGGCTTAATGGTCTTATCTGTCACACTGGTAAACTCAATGCTTCGATTGGAAGCTCTTGTCTCATGCCCGTAAATGTTCACATAGATTTGTCCGCCGTACGTATAGGCTTCAATATAAACCGGTGCATCCAGATTATTTCTGAATCTGAAATCCACACCGCCCTCCGCAACCGTGGCATCTGCGCCAAGGGGCACATATCCAACAGTCAGACCATGATTGGAACGCTCAACCACTTCCAGTTCCGCTCTCAAAACGGCATTATACATCGTGGATGAAACCTGGCAGATACCGCCGCCGGTACTTGGTACTACCCGACCGCCTGAATAGCCGGTGGCTTGATAATAGCCATTCGCCGCCGTAAAAGGTGTTACATGATTCAAAAAAGAAAATGTATCCCCAGGATAGACGACCGTCTCATCGACCAGCGATGCACCGTTGGCAATATTGGCAATACGATTGCTGCTGGATGACGAATAATCTGTTGAATAACCGCCGAGAAGATCTGTCACCTGTTTCAGCTCATCACTTGTATGAGCCGCTTTCGTCTCTTCAACCACAGCATCCAGTTTCTGACTGGATCCGTCCCAGCCATCGCCTAACGCCTTTTCAACTTCAGCTGTTGTGGCATCTGTATCCACTTTCACCCCTGTTACATCATCTGTAATGATAAACTCACCGGAATGGCGCACCAGTGACGCATTCTCAGCCTCTTTATTATACGGCTCTGTCTTCTCACTGATAACTTTCTTCAGTTTGTTATGATCATATTCAAACTTCAATGTAAATTCAGCTTTATTATTCTTCACATCTGACAGCTCTTTGTAGCGCCTGATCAAATTGCCCTTTGTGCCGATCTGACATATATCCTGCACAACTGTACTGTCCGCCGCATGCATATCAAAATCCTTGTAGGCAAAAGTGACATCTTCCCCTGAAACAGTTAATGTCACGGAACCGCCGCAAACTTCATCCATATACTGCTGCAGCTTATCTTCTGCCGCCTTCACCGTCAGGCCGCCAAGTTCCATACCATTGACAGTGACCCCATCCGGCACTTCATGATTTTCATCAACCGTCTCAGCATAAACCATTCTGCCGGCTGACACCGTGAACGTCATTGCCATTAACAGTCCCAGTATTCCTTTCCAAGCTTTTTTCATCATATGTCCCCCACAGGCTCTCTCTATCCTGTCAGTCTTCGGTTTCAATACATCTCATGTTATTCAACGCCCTGTCTGAATAACTGCACATTCTAAACGAACTGGATAACCATGCTCAGAACCATGGAAATTACAATCAATGCAACAATAATCGTTGAAATAATCTTTGTTGTCTTTTTATTCATTTCTATCACTCCTATTAAAACGCTTCATGCGTCCATACTGAAGAATCGTTTTATCAATCCAACGGGACGCTTCACTCATTGTCATCTGCTCCATTGCATCGTTAAACTCTATTTTATGATATTTACATAAATCCTTCAAGTAGGCTTTTTGTTTTTTTGTCATGGGCTGCTGCTTTTTTGCCTTAAAGCCCATCTTCTCCGGTACAAAAAGCTTCGGCTCCGATGTTTCAAAATAATGGGCCAGCGTCTGATACAATTTAGCCGTCGCCAGTGCATCATGGTAAGCACGATGTGCGGAACTGTTGATAATACCGTAATGTTCACACAATGCGCCCAGACTTCTCGACGGCAGATCCTTATGTACAGTTTTAGCAATCTTTAAAGTATCAATACCCTCATGCTCAAAAGGCAGATGGTACTTTTCGGCAGCCATTTTGGTAAAACGATAATCAAACCCCAGATTATGACCGACAACCACATAATCTTCGCAAAAATCGACAAAATCTCTCACAACCACCTGCAGATTTCTCGCCCCGGCCAGCATGTCATCCGTAATGCCGGTCAATTCGGAAATCTGCTGCGTCAGCTTCTGATGAGGATTAATAAACTCCGAAAAACGGTCTGCCACTTTCCCCTGAATGACCTTCAGGGCGCCGATTTCTATGATCGTGTCTTTATCCGGAGACAGTCCTGTCGTCTCCAGGTCAAATACCACATAATCTTTAACCATTTGCTGTTTCCTCCATTTCAGCATTGCATTCCGACACAGAAATTGCCGTCATCTTTGCTGCATACGTTAATGGATTTCTCTCTTTATAATCAAACAGCAGTACTTCCGGTTTTCCTGTCCATTGCCCGGATGCCGCCGTTGCCCGGATATCCATGGCAAATCCTTCCATATGGGTCATTCGCTTCATCTGGCGGGCCGTGCATCCCTCATAGGATGGCAGATACCTTTCTGTCATTTCCCGATTCCTGTAAAAATCTTCACACAGCGGACGATAAAGAATCTCATGTGCCCATTCCGGCCGCGACTTAAGATTCTCTCTGGCATAGAGATCGTAAAGCATGGTGGCTTTCAGAATTTCTATGGCATCACCGTGTACCTCTTGAATATCCTTCTTTTTATCAGCTGCGGCCATATCATTGACCACTTTCCCCAGATGCCGTTTCTCTGCAAACTGCAGCAAAATATCATATCGCTGCATTCTGCCATGCTGTACTTTGCCAAATCCGCACTGCTCGTAAAACGCTGCCAGATCTTCAAAGAAATCAAAAGGTGCCTCATAAAAATGCATAAGATATGTCACAGACTGCTCAAACTGATGGCTGTTGTAATAAATCTCCACCATTTCTTCCACACCTTTTAACTTCAGAATATCATCATAACTCATCCAGTCTGTTTTCAGCACCTCATACGGCGCCTTTTTTCGATAAACAATGCCATATGTTTCAGCCATATCATACATCCTGGAACCTTTTAATACCTTTAAAAAGCCCAACTGCAGCTGTTCCGGCTCCATCTGATACACATCATTAAAAGACTGTCTGAATCTGTCATAATCTTCATATGGCAGTCCGGCGATCAGATCCAGGTGCTGATGAATATTATGCCCGACATTCACGGTATGCACAGCCTTTGCCAGGCGATCCAGCCGCATGGTCCTGGAAACCTCCTGAATCGTCGCGTCATTGGTGGACTGGAAACCGATTTACAGCTGAACCAATCCCGGACGCATATCTGACAGAATAGCCAGCTCCTCATCATCCAGCAGATCCGCACCGATTTCAAAGTGGAAATTCGTTATACCGTTGTCATGGGCTTTGATATAACGCCAGATAGCCATAGCGTGTTTCTTATTGCAGTTAAAAGTTCTGTCCACAAATTTGACCTGCGGCACCTCATGATCAATGAAAAACTGCAGTTCCTTTTCCACAAGGGACATATCTCTTAAACGCACCTTCTTGTCCACGGAAGACAGACAATAACTGCATGAAAATGGGCATCCTCTGCTTGTTTCATAATAAATAATCTTATTCTTGAAATCATTCATATCTTCATAGACAAAAGGTACCTTGTTCAGATCCATGACTTCACGCCAGCCGTTATCCACCAATTGTCCGTTTTCACGGTAAACAATCCCCCGAATGTCCTCAAGCTTTCCACTACCGTCAATATAGTACTGCATCAATTCATGAAATGTCTCTTCTCCTTCACCACGAATAACGCCGGTCACTCCCGGATTTCGCTCCAGACATTCCGCAGCATCATAAGATACCTCCGGACCACCGAACCAGATCGGCATATCCGGCCTTATCTGATGCAAAAGTTCCGTCAGTTCCTCCACCATTCCCATATTCCATATATAACAGGAAAAAGCAACCATATCCGCTTTCTCCTTGTAAAGATCTGCCAGTATATCTTCTGTATACTGATTGATCGTATATTCTTTGATCTGAATCTGTTCTTTATATTCATCCGAAAAAGCCCGCAGACTGCACACTGCCAGGTTGGCATGAATATACTTGGCATTGATCGCAGCCAACACAATCTTCATTCTCTATCCCTCAGTTCATTTCTACATTTCTATTCTATGACTTATACATTTTCAGCCATTATGTCTTTTCTGTTTATCTCTTCTTCATCCATCACCCGCTTATCGGTCAGTCCCAAATTCAGTAAGCGCTTTGCGAATATCACTCATCTATTATAGGTCATCTCTCATAGAATACGCAATACTTTCTTTGCCATTGCATCTTTACATCAATTTTGCTGAAATAAAACAGGCCCTTTAAATTTTCAGTCCAATAGATAAACGGGGAACAAATGATACTTTTCATTTGCTCCCCGTTTCATATGTTTAAATCCTATTCTGTATTTTATAAGTTCGGACGAATCTGTTTTGGCTTATAACCGGCTTCTTCCAATGCCTGTATAATCTCTTTCTTATGCTCTGTACCAAAGGCTTCCAGTGTGATCTTCAGTTCCACTGCTGCACTTCTGTTAGTGCTAAAGAACTGATTATGATCCAGCTTGATCACATTACCGCGCTTGTCAGCGATAACCTGTGATACGCGGACCAGTTCACCCGGCTTATCCGGCAGAAGAACAGAGATGGTAAAGATTCTGTCCCTTGCAATAAGACCATTCTGGACAACAGATGACATGGTGATAACATCCATGTTGCCGCCGCTCAAAATAGAAACGACTTTCTTGCCCTTCACATCTAAATGCTTCAGCGCTGCAACAGTCAAAAGGCCTGAGTTCTCAACAATCATCTTATGATTCTCAACCATATCGAGGAAGGCAACAACCAGTTCTTCATCATCCACTGTGATAATGCCATCCAGGTTCTTCTGGATATATGGGAAAATCTTGGTACCCGGTGTCTGAACCGCTGTACCATCTGCGATAGTATTGACCGGTGAAACCGTTGTCACTTTGCCATTCTCAAGGGATGCTTTCATACAAGCTGCACCGGATGGCTCAACACCGATGACTTTGATATTGTTCTTCAGCATCTTGGCCAGTGTGGATACGCCTGTTGCCAGACCACCGCCGCCAATTGGAACAAGAATATAATCTACCAGTGGCAAATCCTGAATCACTTCCATAGCGATTGTTCCCTGTCCTGTTGCTACGCGCAGATCATCAAATGGATGAATAAATGTATAACCATGCTCTGCTGCCAGTTCATAAGCTTTCTCACATGCCTGATCATAAACATCACCGTAAAGAACCACTTCTGCACCATAAGCCTTTGTACGCTCTACCTTGATCAGCGGTGTGGTCGTCGGCATGACGATAACAGCCTTTACACCATAACACTGCGCCGCATAGGCAACCCCCTGTGCATGATTGCCGGCAGATGCCGTAATCAGACCTCTCTGTCTCTCTTCCTCTGTAAGCGTACCGATTGTGTAATAAGCGCCTCTCAGCTTGTAGGCACCTGTCAGCTGCATATTCTCTGGTTTAAAATATATCTTATTGCCTGTGTGATCACTGAAATATTTGCTGTAAATCAGACCTGTTTCCTGTGTCACTTTCTTCACTGCCTCACAAGCTGCCTCAAAAGCAGGTAAAGTCAGCATATTCTTCTCAGCCTCTGTAATCTCACGAGACTTGATCTTATTGATCTTCTCTTCTAATGTCAATTCAGCACCCGTTGCCAAATCCTGTTTCTTTGTATTCTCTGCCATAATGCTTCTCCTAGTTAGATTATGCAAGTCAAAAACTCAGTGGACGTATCATTCCTTATCATTCCACTGGGATATAAAATATTGTACGGTTTATAATTATACAAAATATTCCAAAAGAAATCAAACAAAAATATCCTATGCCTCGTTTAACACAAATTAAAGAAGAAGTTAGTGAAATTAAAATTGATGAAAAAGCTATGATTATTTCTGAAGATATCTATGTATCTGTTACTAGAGATGGTTATATTAAACGTATTTCACAAAGATCAATGAAAGCAAGTACGAATATTCCATTTGGTAAAAAAGAAGATGATATTCTTATTTCTTTACATCATGCAAATACTTTAAATCATGTATTATTATTTACTAATAAAGGCAATTATTTATTTGTACCAGTTCATAAAATAGAAGAATTTAAATGGAAAGATTTAGGTAAACATGTAAGTTATCTTGTAAAAGTAGGTGCAGATGAAAAAATTATTTCTTCAATTCTTGTTCAAGATTTTAATTTACCTCTTTATGTTTTAATGGCAACAAAAAATGGTCAAATCAAAAGAACACTTTTAAAAGATTTTGAAGTTTCTAGATATTCAAAAGCAATCACATGCATGAAAGTAAAAGAACAAGATACTATGATTTGTGCTTTACTTACTGATAACCAACAAGGAATATTTATTGTTTCTAAAGCTGGCTATGGTGGATTATATAGTGAACAAGAAGTATCGATTGTTGGTTTAAAAGCTGCAGGTATAAAAGCTCTTAATTTAAAAAATGATTCAATAGCAGCGGTTGATGTGTTTGATCCTTTAGAAAATTATTCAGTATTGATTCTTAGTGAAGACGGTCAAATGAAACGTTTAAAATTGAATGATATACCAGCATGTAAACGTACAACTAAAGGAACAACATTGTATAAAAATTTAAAAACGAAAACTATTTATGTAAAGAATGCATTTGTACTTTCATCTAAAGAAAGTGCTTCTGTCTATACTTCAAAATCTAAAGAGTATACATTTAAGCCAACAGATTTCAATAACGCTTCATTAGAATCAAGATTTTCATCGTTTATTAAGTTAGAAAAAGACGAAACTATTTTATGGAGTCAAATAAATCGAGTAATCACAACAAATGATTACGATGTAAAACAAGAAAATCAAAATTTACAAAGTGGTGTTATTGAATTAAAAGAAAGTAAAGAAAAAACTTTATTAGATGATTTTGATATTCAAGAAGTTCCTATTAAAAAAGAAACATCTAATTCAAAAAAGAAAAATACAATTAAATATGAAAAGATTACGTTAGAAGATATTTTAAATGATGATGAATTTTAAAAGAAGGATGATTGATTATCCTTCTTTTTCTTGTAAATAACATTTTAATAATTTAATTAATGATTCAGTATCTTTTGGATAAACTAACCCTTTAGCTTCTTCTTGAAGCTTGTAAGTTGTATATTTTTTTAAATCAACATTAGATAATACTTTACCAATCTTTAATTTTTTTATCTCACTTATTATATTCATATTATTTACCATCTACTAACTTTCTAATTTCATTATAAATTAAAGTAGCACTTTCTCTTACATCTAATGCTTCTAAATTGCTTTTCATGACATTTAATTTTACTTCATCATTTAATAATTTGTCAACTGTTCTTACTAGAATATCACCTTTTAAATCCTTTTCTTCTATCATAATTGCAGCATCGTTTTTAACTAAATCTAAACCATTTTTATATTGATGGTTATCTGGAACATAAGGGCTTGGTATTAAAATAGAAGGAATTCTTAAAGCAATTATTTCGCTTAATGTACTAGCACCACATCTACTAATAATTAAATCAGCTTTTTTCATAATTCTTACTTGATTTTCAATATATGGTACTACTTTTACGTTTTTAGAAAATTTGTTTTTACTTATTTCTTCATAAGAATCTTTACCAGTTACGAATAATATCTCATATTCTTTATTATTAAATAAACTCATTGTTTTAACTAAAAACTTATTTACATTAGCTGAACCCAGTGAACCCATAACAATATAAACTAATTTTTTGTTTTCGGTCAAATTTAGTTCTTTTTTGTTCATAGCATTAGCTTTTACTGCATTTTCACTGCATGGATTACCAGTAAACACTACTTTTTCTTTAGGAAGTAAATTCATTGATGATTTAAATGAGACTGCTATTTTATCTACATACTTACTTAAAAATTTATTACATTTTCCTGGAACACTATTTTGTTCATGAATTAATGTTTTATATTTTAGATTATGAGCAGCATATATAACTGGACCAGTTACATAACCACCAACACCAATTACGATATCAGGATTAAATTCTTTTATCATCTTTTTGCATTCTTTATAGCTTGTATAAAATGTTTTAATTGTTTTAAAGTTTTTTAATAGTTTTTTTCTATTAAAACCATATATTGTGATAGTTTTAAAAGGAATATTATATTTCCCTAAATTAAA
>OLOB01000879.1_pt1 | contig 21472 bp, 21 predicted proteins | sample 1671911 | NCBI WGS metagenome assembly OLOB01 (sample SAMEA3136625, study PRJEB25190) | human gut metagenome | biome: human gut; feature: human-associated habitat; material: faeces | place: Austria | collected 2013
TAATTATCGCCATCGTTGTAGAGATACTGCATCTCGGTAGTGGTGAGAGTAACGCTCTCGAACTTAGAGCCAGCGTTGCAGGTCTGCTCGACAACACGACCAGTCCTGAGGTCCTTGGTCTTATAGCGAACGAACGCACCGCCCTTGCCCGGCTTGACATGCTGGAACTCGACGATAGTGCAAATCTTGTCCTTAATCTTAAGACCGAGGCCGTTCTTAAAATCGGCGGTGGTGATGCTAGCCATGATTACCTTTCTAACACTGAGCGGCAAAGCGCTCCATACAGACAGTTTAAAAGTATACACGTTTCTTGGTTTCCCACGGTAAAGTACGCAAGGAAACACGACGTGTTGCAGGCATGTTTCGACGTTAGCAGTCGATAACCTGAAGCTCGTGCGAGGACTTGGTGAACGGCTCGTACCCGTCTTCGGTCACCACACCGTAATCCTCAAGACGCACGCCACCGATGCCAGGTAGATAGACACCAGGCTCGATGGTGATGACGGAGCCGGCCTCGATGATATTCATCGAACGATTGAAGTTCGGCATCTCGTGGATGTCGATACCCACACCGTGGCCAAGTCCGTGGTTGTAGTAGTCGCCATAGCCGGCATCGCCGATGATCTTGCGCGAGAGTTTGAAGATGTCGTTGCCCTCGACGCCGGCATGAACGGCTGCGGCACACTCCTCATGCGTACGGCGCACAAGCGCATACAGATCAAGCTGCTCGGGCGTGGGCTCACCTACTACCACGGTACGGGTCATATCGCTGCGATAATCGCAATAACCCGCACCGTAATCCATCAGCACGAAGTCGCCGCGCTGAACAACGCGATCGGAAGGCACGGCGTGCGGATTGGCCGTATTGGGACCAGAAGCCACGATAGAACCAAATGCAAGGGAATCGGCGCCGTTGCTGAACATAAAGTTCTCGAGCTCGGTACGAATCTCCTTCTCGGTCAAGCCAGGCTTGATGAAGGTGAGCATGTGCTGGAAGGCGGCATCGGTGATCGACTGCGCTTGGCGCATGAGAGCGATCTCCTCATCGTCCTTCACAGCGCGCATGCGCTGAAGGTCATGATGAAGCTGCGGCAGACTCGCCGTGATGGAGAGGTCCTCAAGGGCGCGCATGATTCCAAAGTAGAAGGAAATCTGCATGTCATCCTCGACGGCAATCACACGAGAGCGCGTATCGCGGGCGCGTTCGGCGACCCAACGGGGCATAGTGCCCTCATTCATGTCGAGCTTCCAGGGGGAATCGGCCGGAAGATTCTCCTGGAAGGTATTGAAGTAGCGCGAATCGGTATGGAAATAGCACTCGTCTGCCGTGATAAAGGTGACGTGCGGGAACTCAAAGGTATAGTCGAACGTACCCTTTGCGCCCGTGAGCCAACGAAGGTTAGCTTCGTCGCGAATGACCACGGCGTCGTAGCCGCGCTCCTCCATCATCTTGCGCACGCGCGCGATACGACCAAGAGGCCCGTTAAGCTTAGTATCCATCAACAATCACCTTTCCAAAACGAGGTTGAATTACCCATTGATCAAATCGGCACGCGAGGAAAGATACGCCTTCGCGTGGCGCTCGAGCACATCATCGTCAACAGTTGCGAGGCGAATGGTGCCAGAAGCCTTGGGGATAGAGAGCATGAAACGGTTGGCGAGTCGATATGCTTCGCGTTTTAGCGCGGCGATAAAGACGTCGACATCCAAATCAAAAGCGATTTCCTCAATTCCCAAGTCATCCAAACGATCATCCTGATCAAAAACCGTGTCCAAATCAAGACCAAAGACCTCATGAGCAAGACGCGCCTCGAAGCGCAAGCCTTCAGCAAGATACTGAGCGGGGGTAAACGAATCCCCAAGGCACAATGCAAGCGCACGAGCCGTGGGCTGGCCGTAATTGAAAGCCTTGCGCGCAGAAGGATTAGATGCCTTGAGAACACCGCTCCAAGCGGTTTGAGCCATGCCGAGCATATCGATATAGGCAACCTCTTCGCCCGCAAGATAACCGGGGATCTTCTTGGCGAAGTTCTCCCAAGAACGAGTAGATTCGGTCATTGCGGCTGCAACGAGGTAAACCAGGCCGAGCATTTTATCGTCAGCGCTCTGCCCCATCACCAAATCAAGGTCGCAAACTACAAGTGAAACATGAGGATGGAAAGAGACGAGCTCATGAGCTGAAGAAAGGCCGAGGGGACGCATGCGCGTAGCGGCGAGGCACATGGCATCAAACTTCGTGGGCACATGGGCGCAGGCGCAACCGCCGCACCAGCTCATGGCAACATAATCGACGACCGATGCCACGTTCATGCCTCCAACCGAAACGATAACGTCATCGCAGGTGAGCTGGGACTCGGCACAGAATTCCTGAATCCTCAGGGCGCAATCAACCGTGCAAACCGAATCATCGGCCGCAAGCTGCATTGCGTAGACTCGAAAGCCAGCATCGATCAGGCCGCGGTTAACAAGTGTAAGAGTCGAATCTGCAGCTCCAGCTTCGATGACGAGAACTGCGCGCTTAGGGGTGGTCACGACATTGGAGGCGAAACGCGAAAAATCACCAAGAGCACCGCATCCGATTCGATAATCGCAACCAAAGCCGCCAAGGTTCACAAGCTGACGACGAATCATTACAACAACCCACTTTCTAGCAAGAGTTCGGCACATTCAAAGCCGACTTCCGAAAAGCTCTTTCCACGAATATCGAGCGTCAGATCGGCCGCCTGCTGATAGAGCGGTCTGCGATGTCGCAAAAGATCGGCGGCATGGGATTCTGAGCGAAAATCGGGACGCGTATCGCTTCTGCGTATCTGCCTCAACGAGTCGTCGATGTCACCATCAAGGTATACGCAATAGCCAAGCTCATGGATAAGTTCGATATTACGCGGCGTCTCCACAATGCCGCCCCCGCAGGAAACAAGCAAGCTACGGCCCGTAGAAAGCGACTCCAAAACCTTGGTCTCGAGAATGCGAAACGCCGCTTCCCCATCGGACTCGAAAATCTGCGTAACGGTTTTACCTGCCCGACGTTCCACCAAACGATCGGTGTCGACATAGCGCCGATTAAACATGTGCCCGAGGTTTCGAGCCAAGGTAGATTTTCCCGCGCCGAGGAACCCAACGAAGAAAATATGGTCGCAGCCTCGTTTTTCAAGCGATGGCATGCCAGCTACTCCTCGCAGGGAACATGCGCAAGGGCACGGCGCTCGAAGATACGAAAGATTTGCGTGTACCAAAGGTCAACATGGGTCTGCGGCTTCACGAGAATGCTATCGACCCCGGCAAAATTACCGGCCCAGACATCCGTATAGAGCTGGTCACCAATCATAACCGCCTGCTCATTCGGCACCCCCATGCGATCGAGAGCACGGTGGATAGCGAAAGGAAGCGGTTTGCAGGCAAAACAGATTGCCGTCATGCCCAACTCACGACTGGAACGAGCGACTTGGTTTTTATGCCAATTATTAGAGACCATATAAAGGGAGAACCCAAGTTCCCGCGCATGGTCAAGCCAGGCAGCAACCGATTCGGGAGCGCTTTTCATGTCGCGCGGCACCAGCGTGTTATCGCGATCGAGCATAATTGCGCGCTTCCCTTGAGCCCAAAGCTCATCGAGGTCGATGCGCTCGACGCGGGAAACGTATCGGGTGGGAGAAAACCAACTCATGATGATAGGGACTCCGAGTACTCTTGACTGTCTTTTTCAAACTGTTCGTAATCAGAAGAGAATTTATGGGTGCCATCGCCTGTCGCCGAGGCAACATAATACAGATAGTCGGTTTTATCGGGATTAAGCGCAGCCTTGATCGAAGAGATGCTCGGGCTGCAGATGGGTCCCGGAGTAAGACCGTAGTTCTTGTACACGTTGTAGGGCGAATCAATCTCAAGGTCGCTATAGGTCACGGCCTGGTTCCCACCGCCGCGCGCATAGACGATAGCAGCGTCGATCTGAAGCGGCATGTCGGCGTCAAGACGATTGTAGATAACGCTCGCAATGGTCGGGCGTTCAGAATCGACAGCGGTCTCTCGCTCGATAAGAGATGCCATGGTCACGATCTGCTGAGCAGAAAGACCGTTTGCCCCCTTATCCAAGTTGAGAGATGCGGTCTCGGACACAAATTGATCGAGAAGCTTGCGAATGATGTCGTCTGCCGAAGGGGCACCCGTAAACGTATATGTTTTCGGGTAGAGATAACCCTCGAGAGAATCGTTATATGCGCCCTCTAAGAACGGGTAGTCATCGGCATACTTCGATGCCTTAGCTTGAGCGAGGAACTCATCTTTCGAAATCCCATAGGCCGCTTCGACGCGTTCGGCGGTCTGCTCCAGCGTGAGTCCCTCCTGAATCGTGAGGACCGCACCGGAATTGGGACCCGCAACGAGCTGCCTTACGACATCGACAGCATCCATACCGGTCTTAAGCGCATAATCGCCTGGTTTGAGGGACATCTCGGCACCCTCTTTGGCGACGGCAGCATAATAGTCCTTTGGATTCTCGATAACGTGATTCTTCGAAAGGATCGAGGCGATGTCATCGCCCGAAGCGCCCTCGGGAATCGTGATGCTCACATCTTGGCCAGCCGCAACCGTCTGCCCCTGCTGAGGCGCAAACATCGATTTGATAGCTGGAACCACAAAGAAGTATGCGATGACAGCGATAGCCAAGAGAGAGACAATCGCTGCGATCACCGGAGTTTTTGAGCGACGTTGCTGCTGAGGACGACGACGTGCTGCGCTTCGAGAATGCGTAGCGCTCGAATAGGACGAAGGCGCATAAGGACGCGGCGAATGAACCCCACGGGATGCATGCGAAGCGCATCGCGCCTGAGGCGCCTGCCGATGCGCGGGCGCGACAGCACGACGAGTAGGCGTTGCCTTACGATGTCCATCGCGAGGAGAAGGTCCTTTAGGGGTGTTAGCCACGTTCATCCCTTTCCTGTCGAGAGTCGAGCCATGATTGCAAAAAGAGTGATGCGGCTATCATATCCACCTTGCCGCGCATCTGCTTTTCAGAAAGCCCCTGCTCTCGCAAGATGCGTTTCGCTTCAGCCGAACTCAAGCGCTCGTCTTCAAAGTATAAGGGGAGATCGAGGGCATCGGCGATTTTTTGAGCCTGCGCCTCGACACGTTCGGCCTGCGGCCCGCGCTCCCCTGCCATAGTCATGGGACGTCCGGACACCAAGACATCGGGCTCATAGTCCTCCACGATATAGAGAAAGGACTTCGCAAGCCCGATGACCTCGGCAGCAGGAAGCACCTTGACCGGCGAGGCAACGCGGCCGCTACGGTCCGACACCGCAATGCCGATTCGTGTCTCGCCGATATCAAGAGCCAGTGCAACCACGTTGATGCCTCTTAGGCGCCGAGCTCGGTACGGGCAAGATCGAGAGCGGCAGAAACGCCCTTTGCGTTTTTACCACCGGCCTGAGCCATATTGGGTCGACCGCCGCCACGGCCATCAACAGCAGGGGCAATCGTCTTGATCAGATTACCCGCATGGAAACCCGCGGCAACGGCATCTTCGGCAGCAGCAGCGAGCAGAGCAGGCGTGCCCTTCTCGGTAACCGTGGCGATAACGCAAGCGGCCTGGGAGCCGAACTTAGTATGAATGGTGTCCCAAACGTTACGAAGGTCTGCAGCCTCAAGACCAGGAACCTCGGCGACAACGAGCTTATAGGCACCCATATCGGTAGCAGCCTCGATAGCAGAACCAATCGCATCGGAGGAACCGCCGGTCAAAGCCTTCTTGAGCTTGGAGTTTGCCTCGCGAAGCTCCTGGCTCAACATCTCAACGCGAGCAGGGACCTCCTCGGCACGGCACTTGAGCGTTGCGGCAGCAGAATCGACAAGGGCTGCACGACCGGAGAGGTATGCGACGGCGCCCTCGGAGGTTACGGCCTCGATACGGCGCACGTTCGAGCCGGTAGAGGACTCGTTGACAATCTTAAAGAAACCAAGCTCGGCAGTATTGCGAGCGTGCGTACCGCCGCAAAGCTCACGCGAGAACGGCTTATCTTCGGCACCGACGGAAACAACGCGCACGACGTCACCGTACTTCTCACCAAACAGGGCGACAGCACCAGAAGCCTTCGCATCCTCGATATTCATCTCGACAGTGACGACCGGCTTGGCGGCAAAAATCTGCTCGTTAACAAGATCCTCGACGCGCTTAAGCTGTTCGTCGCTGAGCGCCTCAAAGTGAGTGAAGTCGAAACGCAGGTGCTCGGGTGCAACAAGCGATCCAGCCTGGGAAACGTGATCGCCCAAAACCGCCTTAAGAGCAGCGTCAAGCAGGTGAGTTGCAGTGTGGTTGCGGCGAAGCAGCTCGCGGCGATGAGCGCATACGGCAGCGCAAACGGTATCGCCCACATGAATCTCGCCCGAAACGACATGGGAGACGTGCGCATACAGACCGTTATGATTCTTAGTATCGGAAACTTCAAGATTGGCGGCGCCCGCCAACGAGCCCGCATCGCCCATCTGGCCGCCCATCTCGGCATAAAACGGCGTGCGGTCGAGAACGACCTCAACATCCTGGCCAGCAGCAGCCGAGTCAACCGAAGCGCCGTCGGCTACAAGAGCGACAACGCGAGCGCCATCGAGGGTGCAGTCATCATAGCCGCAAAACTCAGTGACGGCACAGGTGTCGGAAAGCTCGACCCAGACATCGTTGAACGATCCCCAAGCGTCGCCCTTGACGGCCGCGCGAGCGCGGTCCTTCTGGGCAGCCATAGCGGCATCAAAGCCATCCATGTCAACCTCATGGCCGGCAGAACGAGAAATCTCAACCGTCAGGTCAATGGGGAAACCAAAGGTATCATGCAGCTTAAAAGCGGTCTCACCGTCAAGAACGGCACCGTCCTCAAGCTGAGAGAGAGCCTCGTCCAGATAAACGCGACCGTTATCAAGCGTAGTGGAGAAACGCTCTTCCTCGGCAGCAACAATACCGCGCACAAGCGTGACGTTCTTCAAAAGCTCGGGATAGGCCTCGCCCATCAGCTCGTTCACGGCATCGATGAACTTGTTGAGGAAAGCCCCCTCGATACCAAGCAGACGACCATGGAAAACAGCGCGACGCAAAAGGCGACGAAGGACATACTCCCTGCCCTCGTTGCCAGGAAGAACGCCGTCGGAAATCATGAAATCAACGGCGCGTGCATGATCGGCGATGATGCGCAGCGAGCGCGACGCGCCTTCATAGCTCTCGGGGTCATACGTCTTACCCGAGATTTTCTCGCCCAGTGCAATAAGGCCCTGCATAAGGTCGCCATCATAGTTGGCACTCTTGTGCTGCATGATCGCGGCCATGCGCTCAAGACCCATACCGGTATCAAGGTTGCGATGCGGAAGCTCGGGCATAGAACCGTCTTCCTGGCGATCAAACTGCGTAAACACAAGATTCCAGAACTCAAGGAAGCGATCGCAGTCGCAGCCAGGGGCGCAATCGGGCTCGCCGCAGCCTACTTCCTCGCCCTGATCAAAATAAATCTCGGAGCACGGGCCGCACGGGCCGGTAGGCCCGGCGCGCCAGAAGTTGTCATCCTCGCCCAAACGGGAGATGTGGTCTTCGGCCACGCCGAGCGACTTCCAAATCTCGATGGTCTCGTCGTCGTCCTCGAACACGGTGAAGTACAGCTTGTCCTTCGGAAGGCCGAGCACCTCCGTGGAGAACTCGAAGGCCCATGCGCACATCTCTTGCTTGAAGTAGCAGCCGAAGCTGAAGTTGCCCAGCATCTCGAAGAACGACAGGTGGCGAGCATCGCCGATATTGTCGATGTCGTTGGTGCGCACGCACTTCTGCACCGTAGTGGTGCCGATGTATGCGGGGTCGAGCTCCTTCTGGTGCAGGAAGTAGGGCTTGAACTGCACCATACCCGCGCTAGTGAGCAGCAGCGAGGGGTCGTCGGGGATGAGAGAGGAGGACGGCATGCGTTTGCAGCCCTTGCTCTCGAAGAACTTCAAGTACTTCTCGCGGATCTCCGCGCTAGTCATGTACTCCATGTGCCTGTCTTTCTAACTATGCCTTGCCATAAATCGGCGCGCGTGCGCCCTATTGCCGATCGCCGTCGCGACGTTGCTCTTTGCCGCGACCCACCTTCGGAAGGGAGAAGCCCGTCGAAGCGTCCGGATGAGGGGACGCTGCATCGGCGATGGGGTCGAGCGATCCGTCGGATCGGGGCGTGCCCTGGAAGAACACGCCGTCCTCGGCAACCAGCTGGCGCCCGGTTTGCTTCTCGAAATAATACACGAAAACGGACTTCATAACCGCCACGGCGGGAATAGAGGCCAGCATGCCCACAAGCGAGCCGGTGAACCCGCTCATGGCCCCGCCGATCGCGCTGCCCGCAACCAAGGCGATAAGGGTGAGCGCCGGATGGATGTCCACCGATGACGCCATGATTTTCGGAGAAACGAACGTATACACCACCTGCTGGATGATGATAGTGCCCACAAGCGCCACCAACGCGATCCACGGGCTAACGAACACGCCCACAAGCGCCGCCAGCGCACCGCCGAGCCACGGGCCCACAATGGGGATGATGTTCAAAATGCCCGCGATGATGCCGAGCGCGGCGTAGTTGGGAATGCCCGAGACGGCGAACAGCACGCCGCACGCCACCCCGATGACGCCGCACTGGATAAGCGTGCCCTTGATATAGCCGCCCATGACGCGCGTGAACGTGACGTGCAGCATATCCATGGTCTCGCGATGGGAAGGACCTGCCAATCGCATGGTCTCGCGACCGAGCGCGGGAAGCTCGATGAGGATCCAAAACGCTATGACTAGGGCGAAACCCACCGCTATGCCCGTGTTCACCACGCCGGCGCCGATGGCGACCACGCCCGTGGCGCTCTGGCGCGCCACATCGGACGCCGCTGAGCCCATAGAGGACAAGGCCTCGTTCATATAGGCTTGCACCGTGTTGTTCTGGAACACATCGGAATAACGAGCGTACACGCCGTTGGCCCAGCCCATGAAGTCGTTGATGTAGCCGGGGATGCTCTGCACCAGGTCGGTGAACTGCTCACCGAAGCCGAACGCCGGGGAGAGCATAAAGAAGCTGACGATCGCCAACACGGCGAACATGAGCAGATAGGCGATGCCCGTTCCCGCCGGGCGCGGCACGCCCTTGGATTCCAGCTTGTTCACCGTGCCGCGCAGGCAGAACACGATGACCAGCGTCCAAAGTAAGATGCCGATCGGGACGCTGAGGATGTTGATGAGGTAGACCGCTGCGCCTGTGAGCAGGATGGCGCCTACCGCGGTCCATACCATGAGGAACCGTCGGCGCGCCTTCTCCATCGCGACATCGGGATTGGTGGCCATGGATACCAGCTCCTAGCGCTCCTGGGAGGAATCGTTGCCCTGGGGAGCATACGTGAAGTACGCAGGCCGCTCAGGCTGGTCATCGGGCTGGACCTGCTGGGGCGCATCGTCGTCGTTCGCCTGGGCCTTGGAGGGGGTGCCACCCTGGGCATCGTCGCCTTCGTCCGGCACGCCTGCCAATGCTGCGGCTTGGGCCTTCGCCTTCGCCTCGCCAAGAGCGACCGATTCATCGCTGGCATGCTTTGACTTGAGCTTCTCGCGAACCTTGGAGGTGACGTTGTTCATGATCTCCATGGGAGCGTTCGTGGCTGCCTCGACCGCGCCCACCGCATTCGAGGCGGAGTCGGTGATGTCGCTGACATCCTCCAAGATCTGGTCGAGGCGCATGATCTCGAGATTCGCCGCATCCACGGTCAAGGACACGCGATCGACGAGCGGATCGACCTTGTCCATAGCGGGCTCGAGCGATTTCGTGATGCGTTGCACGCTTTCAAGCGTCGGGTCGAGTTGCTCCTTCATTTTGTCGACCGTGGTGCGCGTTTTGCGCACGGTGATGACAAGCTCAATCACGAACCACACCAAAGCCACGCCGAGCACCACGTACACGATAGGCAAAACCACGCCCATAACTTCGCCGAAATCCACCAGACGCCTCCTTCATATATCCATATACGCCGCCAACTATAGCATGCGGTCTTGGATTCTACCCCGCCGACGCATGCGTTTACACCCGCCATTCATAGCGGTTGCAGTGCGGTTACCTTCGAAAAGACGTGGGGTTTTCCCGTTCGCTCCTTAAGAAGAAGCGCCTAACAGGCACCCGTTTCCTCGCCTTCGGAAGCATCCCGCACGCCCGGCTTCTTCGACCCGCTGCGCAAATCGTTCGCCTCGACATCGATCGGCTTGCCCTTCGGCAACTCAGCCCCATGATTGCCTCCTACCGCCGCATGGGCAGCCTGCGCCCTATCTCGGGCTGCCGTATGCATGGCCTGCGCCCGATCGCGCGCCGCAGCATCTACGCGATACGACTCCCAACCGCGCTCGGAGGGATGATAGAAGCAGCCGCGCTCAAGCCCTTCCGGCAAGTAGCGTTGATCAACCCAGCCTGCAGGATAATCGTGCGGGTATTTGTACGCACCGTAATGCTCGGAGCCGGGGCGATGCCTGTCGCGGAGATAGTCGGGGACATCGCGCTTGGGCCCGTTTCGCACCTCCGCCAAGGCAGCATCGATACCCGCCTCGCACGCGTTGCTTTTCGGCGCAAGAGCGATATAGGTTGCCGCCTGCGCCAAGTTGATGCGGCATTCGGGATACCCGATGACCTCCGCTGATTTGAACGCGGCCGCGGCCACCAGCAATGCCTGAGGATCGGCGTTGCCAACGTCCTCGGACGCATGGATGAGCATACGGCGAGCGATATACTTGGGGTCCTCTCCCCCATCGATCATACGGGCGAGCCAATACAGCGCCGCATCGGGATCGGAGCCGCGCATGGACTTGATGAAGGCGGATATGATGTCGTAGTGCATATCCTTGTTCTTGTCATACGGCAATGCGCGGTGCGGCGTAGCGCTTTCCACCTGCGCCTTCGTGATAACGGCAGGGTTCTCGCGCGTGCCGGGCTGCTGCATGCCCGCCGCAAGCTCAAGGGTGGTAAGCGATGCGCGGCCGTCGCCGCCCGCCAAGAGCACGATGGCGCTGCGGGCAGCCGGGTCGAGCGTATACAAGCCGTCCAGCCCGCGAGGGTCGGCAACGGCCCGATCGACCAGCTGTGCCACATCGCCGTCGGAGAGCCCCTTGAGACCGACCACGCGCGAGCGGCTGATAAGAGCGGAGTTCACCTCGAAAAACGGGTTCTCGGTGGTGGCTCCCACCAGCACCACGGTGCGGTTCTCCACTGCATGCAAAAGCGCATCCTGCTGGCTGCGGTTGAATCGATGGATCTCGTCCACGAACAGGATGGTGCGCGAGCCGTTGAGCGCCAAGCGCTTCTCGGCGGCGTCGATTTCCCGGCGCAGGTCGGATACGGTGCCGCCGATGGCCGACACCTCCACGAACGTGGCCTTGGTGGATTCGGCGATAACGTGCGCAATGGAGGTTTTGCCGGTTCCCGCCGGGCCGTAGAGGATGACCGAGCTGACGTTGTCCTGCTCGATGGCTGCGCGCAGCCAGCTGCCCGGGCCCACGGCATCCTGTTGCCCCACTACGTCTTCCAGGGTGCGCGGGCGCATGCGCACCGCCAGCGGCGCCACCTGCTGCTTGCGTTCGTTCTCCATTGCCGTGAATAGCGTGTCCATGACCACCCCTGCCTGTTGATTGGCAAACCATGATAGCACGCGAACGTTTGTTTGCCTAGAGATAAAAGGGCGTCTTGCTCTGCTCGAAAAGCAACGGCTTACCTACACCTGCTTCACCAATCCTGTCAAGACTTTACTTTGCCTTGAGGTCCCATATACTCGATATCAGGTTCCACCCTTGTCGCCGTACTTTTTGCGATGGACCGATGCTATTTCCGAGGGAGCTCAAGATAGCAAGTGAAACGGAGATTCGCGCCCGTTGGCACGAAAGCCGGGAAGCAAGCTGCGAGCACCCACCTTGTTGAGGTGGGTTCATCCTTCCGGCCGGGGGTGGGACTTTTTTTCATGCCTAAATCCGCCCCCCCGCCATTGGCCCGCAACCGCCTTGCACAAGAGTGCTACGCCGCAGGCAGCCTGAGCACGAACGTGGTGCCCTCGCCTTGCGCCCCTTCCACGCAGATCGTGCCGTGATGGTATTGCACCGCATGCTTGACGATGGCAAGCCCAAGACCAGTGCCGCCCGTTTCCTTCGAACGGCTTTTATCCAGACGGAAGAACCGCTCGAACACTTTTTCGCGCATCTCCTCGGGAATGCCCGCCCCAGTATCGCTCACGCGCACCGTGACCACCGATTCGGGGTCCGGCTCCGCCCCGGCCGCGCGTAGCGCCTCCAAAACCTCCTCGGACGCAGCGCCTTGCGACACGCGCACCGACACGCTTCCGCCGGCATGGTTGTAGCGCACCGCATTCTCTATGAGGTTGTACAGCATCTCCTCGGCAAGCGCCTCGCTGCCGTTGATATGGGCGGACGCGCCCTTCACGGAGATGGATACGCCCTCGTCGGCGGCGAACGACTCCAAACGCCCGGCCATCCGTCGGGCAACGGACGTCACGTCGATGGGCCGTTCCTCGCGCGCGAACGCGCTCTCGTCGAGCTTCGAAAGCGTGAGCACGTCGTTGATAAGGCCGCGCATGGCCTGCGCCTCGTCATAGATGAGCCCCGCGAACTTCTGCCGGTCCTCAGGCAGCACCATATCGTTCTTCATGAGCTCGGCATAGCCCGATATCACCTGCAACGGCGTCTTCATTTCATGGCTGACGTTGCTGGAGAAGTCGCGGCGCATGCTTTCCGCTTCGGCAAGCTCCTTGTTCTGCTTCTTGAGCTGCGCCTGTTGGTCATCGATGCGCTGAAGAAGGGGCACCATTTCCCCGTAAATGTCGTTTTCCAAGGGCTCTGCCATGTCCAAGGCGTCGATAGGCTTCATGATATGGCGCGTGAGCAGCCGAGACAGCAAGAACACCAATCCGGCGACGACCACGAGCGCGAACAGCGTGGGCACGAGCATCTCACCCAAGAAGGCGAACAGGGAATGACGGGTTTCAGACAGGCGAAGGATGCGCCCATCGGAGAGCTTCTCGGCGGCATACACCGTATCGGTGCCCAAGGTTTCCGAATAGCGCATGCTCACCGCCTCGCCCGTGCGCGCGGCCTTGCTGACCTCGGGACGAGAGGCGTGGTTGTCCATCTGGCCGGCATCCGCCTGGCTATCGTAGAGCACCAGACCGCTCTCGCTGATGAGCGTGTAGCGGGTGATGCCGCTGAACTGCTGGGACAAGACGGTGGTCACATCGGCCGCCGGAGCCTCGTCAAGGAATGCCGCAGCCCGGCTGGCCTCCTGGACCAGGGCCTGCTCGGCATCGTGCTCGTAGGAGTAATAGAAGATGCTGACCATCACCGCGGAAAAGGCCAAAAGGATTCCCAGGGAAAACGCCAAAACGGTGGTGAAGATGCGGCCGGCAAGGCTTTTAACGTGCTCAGGCGAAGGGCTCATGCGGCAAACCTCTATTCCGGCTGTCTGATGCTGTAACCCACGCCACGCACGGTTTTGATGCAGGCATCGGCGCCCGGGCATGCGGCGGAGAGCTTCTGCCGCAGCGTTTGGATGTGCACGTCGACGGTGCGCGTCTCGCCCACGAACGTCATGCCCCACACGTCCTCGAGCAGCTGGCCACGCGACAGCACGCGCCCGACGTTGCGAAGCAGCGCGCGCAAAAGGTCGAATTCCTTGAGCGTGAGCTCGACGGGGACGACGCCCGCGGAAACAGTGTGCTCGAGCACGCGCAATTCGATGGGACCGCACTCCAGCACATCGCCGGCTGACGCGGTAGGCGCCGCGGCGCGGCGCAGAAGCGCGTTCACGCGGCTGACCAGCTCCATCATGCCGAAGGGCTTGGCCAGGTAATCGTCGGCGCCCGCATCAAGGCCGCTTACCTTGTCGAACTCGGTGCCTTTCGCCGTGAGCATCATGACGGGAAGGAACTTCGTCGCCGGGTCCTCGCGCAGGCGGCGGAGAACCTCGAGCCCATCGACCTCGGGCAACATGATGTCGAGCAACACCAGATCGGGAAGCGATTCTCGGCAAGCATCGAAGAAGTCGCCGGCATGGGCGAAGCCCGCCGCCTCAAGGCCCGCCTGCTTGAGCGCGTACACCGTCAGATCGCGGATATTCGTGTCGTCTTCCAAGTAGTAGATCATGCTTGCACCTCGTTATTCCACAACCGAATCGCCCGGGCGCGAACCCACCAGGCGATAACCGACCCCACGCACCGTCTCCACGGCATCGGCATGCTCGCCGAGCTTTTGCCGAAGCGTGAGCACGTGCATGTCGACCGTGCGGCTACCGCCGCTGAAATCCCAACCCCATACGTTTTGCAGGAGCTTCTCGCGCGACAGCACGACACCGGAATGGCGCATCATGTACGCCAGCAAATCGAACTCGCGCATGGTAAGCGCCACGGGTGCCCCATCGACGAGCAGCTCGCGCGCCTGGAAGTCCAGGGAAAGGGCGCCCAAGCTCAGAACGTCCTTGCAGCGCCCGCCGCCCCAATCGGGGGCGCGGCGCAACATGGCGCGCACGCGGCTTACCATTTCCATCATACCGAAAGGCTTCGTGATGTACTCATCCGCCCCGGCATCCAATGCCCGCACGATGTCCAACTCCGAGTTTTTAGCCGTGACCATCATGACGGGCACGCGGGAAAGCTTGCCGGGCGTGCTGCGGATGCGCCTGAGGATTTCCAGGCCATCTACCTCGGGCAGCATGATGTCCAAAACCACCACATCCGGGATGTTTTTGGCGCATGCGGCGCGAAACGCCGTATCATCGGGCTGCCCTTCGGCCTGGATGCCCGACTGCGTCAAGGCGTACAGCACCAGCTGACGGATGTTCTCATCATCCTCGACATAATAGACAGTCAACCCTCACGCACCCCTTCCACAGCCGAAGCGCCGGACGCGACGCGAACCCTGCGCCCCGCTGCCGCGGTGCGCTAGTCCTCGGCGTTTTCCTTACCCGCAGAGTTTAGCGCATGCTCGCCCGTTGCGCGGAAAACGGCCCAGCTTGCGATGCGCTCGGCATCATCGCCCATGCGCTCGAAATACTTCGCCACCATAAGCAGCTCGGGCAGATGGCTGGCGCCCTGCGTCTCGCTGCGAATCAGATCGACCACCACCTGCTCGCAGCGGTCGTACAGCTCGTCCACCCCGTCGTCCATGGCGAACACGCGCTGGGCAAGCGCGGCATCTGCCTGGGAGAACGCCTTCGTGGCAAGCGAGACCATGTTCGACACCTTGTCGGTGGCCTCGGCGAACTCACCCTGCAGGTGAGAGACGGCCTTCGGCGTAAGCTGCTGGGAGAGGTACGCAACGTCGCGCGTCATCTCGTCGATATGCGCCAAGTCGCTGACCAGGCGAAACGCGCCGGTCACTTCCCGCAGATCATCGGCCACCAGCGGTTGCTGCATGAGCATGATGTCAAGGCAGCCGTCCTCGATGGCCTCGCGCAGCCTGCGCGCCGCCTTGCTGCCGGAAAGCACGCTTTCGGCGGCATCGGCGTCGCCGGCAAGCGCCCGGCCCGAGGCCCGAACATCGAGCACCGTCTTCTCGGACAGCTGATTAACCAGCGCCCCCAGCTCCTCCAGCTTGTTGATATAACGGGTACGGGTCTTCATCAGCTGAACCTTCCTGTCAGGTAGTCTTTCGTCTTCTGCTGCACGGGGCTGCCGAACAGCTGCTTGGTCGGCCCGGATTCCACCAGCTCTCCCAGGTAGAAGAAGGCCGTCTTGTCGGCCACGCGCGTGGCCTGTTGCATGTTATGCGTGACCACCACCACGGTTCGCTCGCGGGCAAGCTGCACCATCAGCTCCTCGACGAGCGCCGTGGAGATGGGGTCGAGAGCGCTCGTGGGCTCATCCATGAGCAACACCTCGGGCTGCGTGGCCAAAGCGCGCGCGATGCACAGGCGCTGCTGCTGGCCACCGGAAAGCCCCAGGCCCGATTGGCCCAGCTTATCGCGCACCTCGTCCCACAGGCCGGCATCGCGCAGGCACCTCTCCACCAGCTCGTCGGCCTCGGCGCGCCCGAGCCTGCGCATGCGGCGCGGTCCGTACAGGATGTTGTCGCGGATGGACATGGGGAACGGGTTGGGGTGCTGGAACACCATGCCCACCCTCACGCGCAGCTCGTTGGCATCGCCGCTGAAGATATCGCGCCCTGCCACCTCGATGACGCCTTCGGTGCGCACGGTGGGAACGAAGTCGCACATGCGGTTGAAGGTACGCAGCAGCGTTGACTTGCCGCAGCCGGAAGGCCCGATGAACGCGGTGGCGCGGTTCTTCGGGATGTCGAGCGTTACCCCCTTAAGCGCCTGGAAATCGCCGTACCACAGGTTGAAATCGCGGATGGAGATCATGGGCTCGTCGACCTGGGCGCCCGCATCGCGCACCGCCGCGCCCTGCTCGTTTTCGAAATCGGTCATATGATCAGCCGAACCTTCCCGTCAGATAGTCTTGCAAACGCTTATCCTCCGGCTGGCTAAACAGGCACTTGGTGGGGCCGGTCTCCACCATATCGCCCACGTAGAAAAACGCCGTGTTGTCGGACACGCGCGTCGCCTGCTCCATGTTGTGCGTCACGATGATGGCGCAGATGCCCGACTCGGCGATGGAGCGGATGGTCTCCTCCACCGTGAAGGTGGAGATGGGGTCAAGCGCGCTGCATGGCTCGTCGAACAGCACCACGTCGGGATGCATGGCAAGCGTGCGGGCGATGCACAGGCGCTGCTGCTGGCCGCCGGAAAGGGCATAGGCGCTTTCGTCGAGCTTGTCGCGCACCTCGTCCCATAGCGCGCCGGCGCGCAGGCTCTGCTCCACCAGCGCATCGCAATCCTCCTTGCCGCTCACCAAACCGTGACGCTTGGGGGCGAACAGGATGTTGTCGCGGATGGACTTGCGGAACGGCGTAGGCTGCTGGAACACCATGCCGATGGATTTGCGCAGCTCGAACAGGTTCTCCTTGCGCGTGTTGATGTTGCGGCCGTGGTAGAGCACCTCGCCGCCGATCTTGCACTTGGGGATCTCGCGATTCATAAGGTTGAGGCAGCGCAGAAACGTGGACTTGCCGCAACCGGACGGGCCGATCAGCGCCGTCACCTGCCCCGCCGCGAAGTCGAGCGACGTGGGATGCAGGGCCTCGTTGCTCCCATAGCATACGGTCAGATCGCGCGTGCTCAGAAGCTCGCCGCCGGCAGGCCGACCGCTCCCCACCTGGGGCACCTTAGCGCCTATCATTTCGTTTTCCCTGCTCATTCGCTGGTCAGCCTCCTTTCCAGACACTTGCCGATCACGCGTGCCAGGATATTGAACGCCAGGATGCACACCATGAGCACCGCCGCGGTGCCGTTGGAGATGGCCGTCAGGTCGGGCACCACGCCCTCGCTGTTGATCTTCCAGATATGCACCGCCAGGGTCTCGGCCGGGCGGAACACGTTCCACGGGCACGACGGGCTGGAGAAGTCCAGACACGTGAAGTCGAGCACCGGGGCGGACTGGCCGGCCGTGAAGATCAGCGCCGCGGCCTCGCCGAACACGCGGCCCGCGGAGAGCACCACACCGGTGACGATGGCGGGCATGGCGGCGGGAAGCAGCACGTGGATGGTGGTCTCCCAACGCGTCAGGCCCATGGCAAGGCCCGCATCGCGCTGGCTGCGCGGCACGTCCTCGAGCGCCTGCTGGATGACGCGCACCAGGATGGGGATGTTGAACATGGTCAGCGCCACCGCGCCGGCGATGATGGAGAAGCCCCAGCCCATGTACAGCACGAAGAACAAGAAGCCGAACAGGCCCACGACCACCGACGGCAGGCTGGACAGCGTCTCGATGGCGGTCTTCGCGATCGCCGTAGCCGCGTTGTCGGGCGCATACTGCGACAGGAAGATGGCCGCGCCCAGGGAAAGCGGCACGCTGATGAGCAGCGTCAGGATCAGGAGGTAGAAGCTGTTGAACAGCTCGGGACCGATGCCGCCGCCTTCCTTGAACTGCTGAGGCTTGCCCGTGAGGAAGTTCAGGTCGAACAGCTTCGGCGCGCCCGCCACCAGGATGTAGATCACGATGGCCGCGAGCATGAGCATGACGAAGGCCGCGATGCCCACCAGAACGCCGGTGGCGATGCGGTCCTGCCGGTTGATGCGGCGCACGTGCGCCGACATATCGAAGCTAGCCACGTTTCGCTGCCCCCTTATGCCCGATGAGGTGGATGATCATGATGAACACGAGCGACATGGCCAACAGCAGCAGGGCCAGCGACCACAGCACGTCGTTGTGCACCGTGCCCATGGCCTCGTTGCCCATGCCCATGGTCAGCACGCTGGTCAGCGTAGAAGCGGGCGTGAACAGGCCGGAAGGCATCTGGATGGCGTTACCGACGACCATCTGCACCGCCAATGCCTCGCCGAAGGCGCGCGTCATGCCCAGAATGACCGCCGTCATCAGCGACGGCGCAGCGCTTTTGAGCACCACGTTCCAAATGGTCTGCCAACGCGTGCATCCCAGCGCATAGCTGCCCTCGCGATACTCGTGCGGCACGGCGGCCAACGCGTCGATGGACAGGCTGGTGATGGTCGGCAAGATCATGATGGCAAGCACCACGGCGCTCGAGAAGATGCCGAAACCGGTGATGGTCTGGCCCATGGCGGCAGCCGCATCGCGCACCCAGGCCACGATGATCGTCAAGCCGATAAGGCCGTAAACCACCGACGGGATGCCCACCAAAAGCTCCAAAAGCGGCTGGAACACGCGACGGCCGAAACGCGGGGCCACCTCCACCACGAAGATGGCGCTGCCGAACGCGATGGGCAGCGCGAACAACGTCGACAGCAACGTGACGGAGAACGAGCCCGCGATCATGGGAAGCGCGCCCACCGTGGGCATGCCGCTCGCGTCCTCCTGATGCGGGTTCCACGTGGTTCCCGTCAAAAACGAACCGAGGTCGATGCCGTCGGCGGTAAACGTTGCGATACCGCGTCCGGCGACCATGGCGACAAGCGTGACGACAAGAAGCGCCACGAGCGCGATGCACGCGCCCGTGACGCCCTGACCGACCCGCTCGACGCGTGCTTTCGCCATCAAGGCCATATGCGCGCGTCTCCTTTCGAAACTCGTTGACTCGATGCGAGTACGGCGAACCTACTTGTTGGATACCTTGCCGGAAGCGTCCTTCTCCACCTTCATGCCGGACATGGGGATATAGCCCTGCTGCTCCACCAGGCCGCCCTGCACCTCTTCGCCCATCATGTACTCGAGGAACGCCTTCGTGGCCTCATCGGGGCTGGCAGCGGTGTACATGTGCTCGTAGGACCAGATCTTCCAGGAGTTGTCCTCGACGTTTTGCGCGTCAGGTTCCACGCCGTCGACCTTGAGGGCCTTGAAGCTGCTGTCGAAGTAGGAGAACGCCACGTAGGAGATGGCGCCGGGGGTGCTGGCGACCATCTTGGCGGCAGTGCCCGAGGAATCCTGCTCCTGCGGCTTGAAGGAATCAGGCACCTTCGTGCCGGCCAGGACGACGTCCTCGAACGTGGCGCGCGTGCCGGAGCCGGATGCGCGGTTGATGACCGTGATCGGAGCGTCGGCGCCGCCGACCTCGCTCCAGTTGGCGATCTCGCCCGTGAAGATCTTCTTCAGGTCCTCGAGCTTGATGTCGTCGATGGTCACCTCGGCGTTGACGATCGGGGCCATGCCGACGATGCACACCTTGTTATCGGCGATCTTGGAGATGTCGGAGGAATCCTTCAGCTTGGACTCGGCGAACACGTCGGAGTTGCCGATTTGCACGGCGCCCTGCGCAATCTGCGTGACGCCCTGACCGGAACCGCCGCCCTGGACGGTGATCTGGACGCCGGGGTTCCCCTGCATGAACTGCTCCGCGGCCGCCTCGCACAGCGGCTGCAGCGCGGTGGAGCCCACCGCCGTGATGGTGCCGGAAAGCGCCTTCTTACCGGAGGCGGCGTTGCCGGACTCGGCGGAGCCGCCGTTGGAACCCGAGCAACCTGCCAGACCGAAACCGGCGACGGCCAGCGCGGACATGCCGGCGATGCCGATGAAGCTGCGGCGGCTGATGTAAGAACCCTGCATAGTACGTGTACTCCCTTCGGATGTCTTCTCATGCAAAACGAGCTTGCAGGTGAGGATGGTACGCGCACCATCGGCCAGAGCACGACCGCAAGCGCGGTCCATGACCGAAGCGTGACAGGGTTTTACGTGCGGTTTACAAGCCGGGCCGGGGCGCTTTACAAAGCGCTTGTTTCGCAGCGAACGCTTTACCCGAGTCTGTCGGCAGCTATGGCGAAGGGAGCGAGGCGCTTGGAGGCCTTGTGTGTAGACAGGAGGAGAAGCTGCATGCCGCCAAGGCAACCGAACCACGCCGAAGCAAGCGAGCACAACCCGCTATAACGCAAAAAAGCCGAGGGTCCCGGAGGCAACCGCCTCCGAAACCCTCGGCCCATTCGTATGCGATATCCGATTATTGCCTGGTCAGCGGCGCAATGGCGCGCAGCACGGCGTCCTTCGCCGGCGTGGCGTCATCGCCGCTTGCCATGGTGAAGATGAGCGACCCGGCGAAACCGACGTCGACCACCTCGGTGAACCACAGACGCGGGGCCGCTTCCACCGCGCCCACCCGGCGCGCCGCGGCGAGCGCCGCCTGCTCGATGCGCCCGGCCCGCTCGTCAAGATCCTCGCCGCCGCCTTCCACCACCAGAGACAGCGTCACCTTGCCCGTAGGAGGCAGGTGCACGAGCGACGTCTTGTTGATGATGGAGTTGGGGATGACCACCATCTCGCCCTTGGAGTTGGTGATGGTGGTATGGCGCCAGTTCACGTCCTTCACAACGCCCGCAGCGCCGCCGACCGAGATGTTGTCGCCCGGCGATACGATGCGCAGCAAGCTGACCTGCACGCCGCCGATGAGGTTGGAGATGGTGTCCTGGAAGCCCAGCGAGATGGCGATACCTCCGATGCCCAGCGCCGCGATAGCCGCCGACACGTCCACGCCGAAGCACGTGGACAGCACCACCGATCCGCCCACCACCCACACGATGGCGCGTCCGATGTTGATGAAGATCGACGACGAAGGCAGCTCGTCGGAATAGTTGAGCACGCGGCGCAGGAACTTCGTGAGCAGATGCCCGACCACCGCCGTGATCACGATGATGACTACGGCGGTTATGAGCGTGCCCAGCCATGCGCTGCCCACCGCCGATATGATGCCGTGCTCGAAATCCTCCATATAAGGAAAGCCCCTTCCGCGGGATGACCCGCTTCAAACCGCAGGGCCGCGCCCGAACCGGGACGCGGCCCCGCAAGAACCGTTATTCCACGGTACCGTACACCTGGCCCCAGGCATGCCCGCCGATAGCCGAGTTCAGCTGATCGCACAGACGCTGACGCGTGTAAGTACCCGGCGGCAACAAGGCGATGATCTCGTCGAGGTCGTCGGGCAGGTCGAACGACTCGG
>OLOB01000888.1_pt1 | contig 21418 bp, 11 predicted proteins | sample 1671911 | NCBI WGS metagenome assembly OLOB01 (sample SAMEA3136625, study PRJEB25190) | human gut metagenome | biome: human gut; feature: human-associated habitat; material: faeces | place: Austria | collected 2013
TGTACTACACCACCGACGAGGCGAAGGAGGGCCGCGACGCGTTCAAGGAGAAGCGGGCGCCCGACTTCACTCAGTACCCTAAGTTTCCCTAAAGCCAAGCGGCCCGATGCCTCGTGTGTCGGGTCGCTTCTCATTTCCTTTGTCCGCCTAAGTCGCTGATGCGGCGTCCGAAGAGAAACGTGGTCCGAGCACGCGATGATCAATGCGTTCGAAAGCCTGGTAAGGACAGATCCCGACGGGGTCTTCTTCACGTTCGTCGCGCGCGACGGTTCGGAGCATTCGTGCACCTATCGCCAGGCCAGGCTCGCGGCAGCGGCAATCGCCCGTCGTCTGCGGAGCAAAGGGGTCGGGCGCGGCGACTGCGTCTCGGTCGACCTTCCGAACTGCCCGGAGTTCATCTTCCTCGCCCTGGCCGCGGGGTACGGGGCATTCTCGCTCGTCGTGCTGAACAACCGCCTCACATCGGCAGAGAAACTCTCGCGCTTGTTTGATTTGGAGAGCTCGGGCATCCGTGTGACGTGCCGCATCGATGAAGCGCGGGCTGAAACGCTTATGGATCACGTGGCGGACGACCTTGCGGGGGCGTCGCGGCTCCAAAGCGGTAAGCGCGTCATCATGAGCGCCGAGCGCGATGCGGTCTTTGAGGCCACCCATTTTGCGGAAAGAGAATCGCACCTGATCAACGACAAGGAACGAGCGCTCGTCCTCTTCACGTCGGGTACGACGGGCAAGCCGAAGGCGGTGCCGTCGACCTGGCGCATGCTCACGGCTGCTGCCGAATCGTCCAACGCCGTGCTCTCGGTGCGGGGCCATGGCATGTGGCAGGTGGCGCTTCCCCTGTACCATATTGGGGGCTTCGAGCAGGTCGTGCGCAGCATCACGAACCGCACGCCGTTTCGACTCTACGCGCGCTTCGATGCGGCGCGAATCCTGAAGGACGCCGCGCGCGTCGGTTTCACCCATATCTCCGTGGTCGACAAGATGCTGCAGGACATGCTCGCCGTCGAGGGGGGCGGCCCCGCGCTGGCCGCGTATCGCTGCATCCTGCTTGGCGGGGGCGCGCTCAATCCCGCTACCATCGCTCGCGCGCACGAGGCGGGGCTTCGCCTGTATGCGAGCTATGGGATGACTGAAACGTGTAGTCAGGTTGCAAACAGCCTGATAGATGAGTCGTTTACGGGCGGTATGAAGCTTCTACCCGGCTACCAGGCGCGCATCGTCGAGCCCGATGGGCGCGGTTTCGGCCGCCTGGCGGTGCGTGGGCCGGGCGTGTTGTCGAACTACTTGAACGCGCGCGCTGCCTTCACCGCGGATGGCTTTTTCCTTACCGGCGATGTGGCGGCGCTCCACGAGGGCAAGATCTACGTGAAGGAGCGCACCACCGACATGTTCGTCTCGGGCGGGGAAAACGTCTATCCCGCAGAGATTGCCGACAAGCTCATGGCGATTCCCGGCGTGGCAGACGCCTACGTGTTCGGCGCCCCCGACCCTGTGTGGGGACGGCGCCCCGTGGCGTTCATCGAGCGCACGAGCAAGCCGTCCGAACGCGGCGGTCGTGACCAGGCTTTCGACAGGCTTTCCCCAGTGAAGACGGCGCGCTTTGGTCGCGAGGTGATAAAACCGCAGGTAAGACGGCATGCCCCGAAGCCGCTCGCCCCCTCTCGGCCGAGCGATCGCGCGTTTGTCGCCTCTGTCCACGGCCAGCTCGAAGGCGTGCTCTCGAAGCTTTATCATCCCAAGCAGATCTTCGTCATGGAAAGCCTGCCGCGTCAGGGCATCGGTAAGATTGACCGCGCTGCCATCGAGCGAATCTACTCGGAATGCCTCGATGTGCGCCGCGTGATCCTGCATCGCGTGCGCATCCCCTTCAAGAAGCCGTTTGTGACGGCGAAAGCGACGCTGGAATTCCGCGAGTCGGTGATCGTTGAGGTCGTCGACGCAAAAGGGCGCGTTGGCCTGGGAGAATGCGTTGCATTTTCCTCTGACTGGTATCTTCCAGAAACAATCGAGCAGGATATTGAGGTGCTGCGCGGCACGCTTGCGCCGAAGGTGATCAGCGAGGTTTTTCTCCATCCAAGGGAGGTTTCCGCCGCATTCGCCTCCATCCCGGGGATGGAGCGCTTCCCGCTTGCTTGCGGCGCGATAGAACCTGCGCTGTGGGACCTTTACGGCAAGATTGCGGGGAAGCCCCTGGGGCGCTTGCTTGCCGAGGAGTACGACGTGATCGAGCGCGCGGCGCATCGCGAGCGGGTGCACGGGAAGACGAGGACGCCGTTTGGGAATGCGCGCGAGGCCGCTGTTTCGGCGGGTGCTGTGGTCGGCATGGGCAGCGTGGAGGAAACGCTCGCTTCCGTCTCGCGCTGCGTGGAGGCGGGTTATTGCCGCGTGAAGCTCAAGGTCGCGCCTGGCAGCTTGGGCGTTGTCCGCATGATTCGCCAAAAGTACCCGCACTTGTTCATCACGCTCGATGCGAACCAGAGCTTCACGGACCGCTCGATTGCCGAGCTTCGCGCGCTCGATTCGCTCAACGTCGCGTGGATCGAGGAGCCCATCGATTTGACGCCGTGCGGTGGGTCGACCGCCCGGGCTTTCGCGCGGCTGGCAGCATTGCAGAGGACCATCGCCACGCCCATCTGTTTGGATGAGTCGTTCGTGAACGAGCGCGAGGCGTACCAGGCACTTTCATATCCTGAGCTGCGGTGCTTCGCAGTGAAGGTCGCGAAATTCGGGGGCGTGGAGGCTGCGCTCAAGTTCATCTTTGCGGCGCGTTCGCGCGGGCGCGAGGTGTGGATGGGCGGCATGTACGACACGGGAATCTCGAAGCGCATGCACGCGGCATTCCAAACGCTTGATGAAGTCGTGATGCCGGGCGATATCGGGTCGACCTCGCGTTATTTCGACGTTGATGTGACCATGCCCCCCTATACCGCCGAGCGCGGGAAAGTGACGCTGAACCGGGCAGGGTACGAGTTCGGCCTGGGGTGCGGCCTGTGCCCCGAGGCGATTTCGAGTGTGCAGACCGACCGCATCGTGATTGAGTGACGCTGGCGGGTGTGGCGGGTTACGGCCGATCTGTGGGCAACCTGTCGGTGGCCAGGCTGACGATCTATCGCGCCAGCCACGCGCCGATACCCCGTCATGCAGCTCCCTTGCAGCTCGTCTGTGCCCCAGGCGTTCGTTCACCGTTCCATCTGGCTATCTAGGTGAACAAAATGGCAACAAACGCGTTCTCGAATGCGGAATATGCCATACTTCAAAGTTAAAAACGTCGCTTGAAAATAAAACGCGCCCTGAGGAGGCCCGCATACCCGATGTCCATAGCTGCCAGTCTGATTCTTGTCGTCTTCTTCCTTTTGATGAACGCGTTTTTCGTTATCGCGGAATTCGCCATGGTGCGCGTGCGCAAGTCGCAGATCGAGCTTGCTTATGACGAGGGAAAACGCGGAGCGAAGAACGCGAAGACCATCACCGAGAACGTCAATGCGTACTTGTCCGCCTGTCAGCTTGGAATCACGCTTGCTTCGCTTGCGCTCGGCTGGTTGGGCGAACCCGCGATTTCGGCGCTCATTCGCCCGCTGTTCGTTCTGATCGGCTTGCCTGATGCTGTCATCTCGGTAATTGCGGTCGCAATCGGGTATTTCCTCATGACGACCCTGCACGTGGTCGTGGGTGAGCTTATCCCCAAATCGTTCGCCATCTTCGCGACGGAGCGCTACGCGCTTATGACGGCGACCCCGCTTCTGTGGTTCTATCGCATCACCTATCCGATTATGCTTATGTTCAACGGCATCACCAGCGGCGTTGTGCGCCTGACCGGGCACGATCCTGCCAACGAGCACGATGTGTACACGGGCGAGGAAATCAAGCTGCTCATCGACGAGTCTACGGAAAGCGGGCTTATCGAGCCTGAGCAAAACGAGTACGTCGACAACATCTTCGATTTGGGCGACAAGGACGCCGAGGCAATCATGACGCCGCGCATCGAGTTGACCTGCCTCGATATGGAGGACTCACTTGAGGAGAACCGTGAGCTTGCCGAACGCTACAAGTACACGCGCTATCCGGTGTGTCAGGGGAGCAAGGATCATCTGGTAGGGTTTGTTCACGTGAAGGACCTGTTCATGATGGACGCCGACGCGTCGATGGAGGACCTGCCCATCCGCGAGTTGTATGCGGTGCCCGAGAGCATCCCCATTGCGAAACTTTTGCAGCTGCTGCAGCGCCGTCATACCAAGATCGCCGTGGTCGTTGACGAGCACGGCGGCACGGCGGGCATCGTCACGATGAGCGATATCATGGAGCAGATCGTGGGGCGCGTCGACGACGAGTATAGCCACGGCTTGGCAGACGAGATCGTGAAGAAAGGCGACGGTCGCTACCTGATCGATGGCTCGCTTTCCATCGATGATCTGGAGGATCTGCTCGGCTTCCTTCCTGAGGAAGCGAACGAATGCGAAACGGCGGCAGGCATTTTGCTCGCCGCGTTCGACCGCATCCCCGAAGAGGGGGACACGGTGTCGTTTTCCGGTCGCGACGCGAAGGCGACGTTCACCGTGGCCGACATGGATCGCCACCGCGTCGACAAGATTCTCGTGCGCGTGGAACAGATTCCCCGCGAGGACGCCGAGGAATAGCCTGCGCGTTGGCGGCGGTGGGAGTATTCTCGCCGCCGCTTTGTATGTGGCGGCGAGAACGTGATAGCCTGGCCCCTGAAGGCTTCTAGCGAATGTCCATCCCTATGAATCGCTCGGCGTTATGCCAGGTCATCTTCTCGAAATCAGCTTTGGGGAAGTCGAGCGACTCGAACATCTCGAACTCTTCTGTGGGGTTCCACATGGGGAAATCCGACCCGAATAGGATGCGGTCGGCACCGTAAATCTCGCAGAGCTCCCGCGTGCGGCGACGCCCCAGAAACTTCTGCGAGCTCGACATGTCGAGGAAGCAGTTTTCGTTTTCCAGATACTCGACGGCCAGGTCGAACACCGACCAGCCGCCGAAGTGCGCCGCGTCAACGACGAGGTTTGGGAACTCGTGCAGGATGCGCTTCATTCGGCGCGGGTGCGAGAAATCGGTTCGGTAGTCGCCGCAGTGCATGACGAGCGGCATGCGGCCCTCGATCAGCTCGTAGATGCGCATGAGTCGATCGTCGTCCATGTTCACCTTCTGCGTGTCGGGATGGAGCTTCATCCCTCGAAGTCCCAGGCCAATCGCACGTTCGATTTCGGCCTCCGGATTGGGATAGTCCTGATGCATCGCCATGAAGCCGACGAAGTTGGGGTGCTTTTTGCATTCTGCCGCGATGAAGTCGTTGATGGACTCGACGTTGGAAGGCTTCGTCGCCACCGAATAGATGATGTGATGCGTGATGGGCGAGCCCTCCACAGCGGCGAGCATTGCGGGGATGGACCCCTCCTTGAACATGGGGTACTGGTAGAAGTCGCCCACGCTTTCAGCGGCGCGGAGCGCGATTTTCTCAGGATATACGTGAACGTGGGCATCGACGACGGTCATGGGGCGGAATCTTCTTTCTAGCTTCTTCTCTGGGTGTTTGCTTGATTGTCCAACTTCTGGGCGCTTCTGTCTCCGGTTGTTTTTGCGGAAGCAAGGCGTTCGGCGGCTTCGTGGGCCCGTGCGGCAGCGGCGGCGGCCCGAGCGGAAGCGGAAGCGGCTTTGGCAGATGCCGCGACCTGGGCTTTCTCTGCGGCTTCGTGCGCTCGCGCGGCTGACTCGTGGGCGCGGGCTGCAGTGTCTGCTGCCTTTGCCGCCGCAGCGTCGCTAGCGGCTTCGGCGGCGGCACCCGCGGCGCTGCGAGCGGAGGAGGCGGTCTTGGCTGCGAACTTGCCGGCGTCGATCGCGTGGGCGGCCACGTCGGCGGCTGCGTAGGCGGCGCTGTCCGCGGCGCTCGCCACGGCAAGAGCCGCGTCTGAGACGGTAGAACTTGCCGCCTGCGGGGCACGCGCAGGCGCTTTCCCAACTTCTATCTGGGAATTCTCTGTACCCTTTGCGCTTAGGATGAGCATCTGCAAGCGGTTCTCGATGTTTGCGAAGCTGACGTCGGGGTCGTAATCGAGCGGTAAGATGTTCGCCTGGGGGTAGAGCTCCTTCAGGCGCTTGGCGATGCCGCGCCCGACGACGTGATTCGGTAAGCACCCGAACGGTTGCAGGATCAAAAACGACGTGCAGCCGTGGGCGGCGTGATGCAGGATCTCGCCGGGGATGAGCACGCCTTCGCCCGCGTCGAACGTGTGGTGGATGATGGGGTCGCTCGCGCGTACCAGATCGGGCATGCGACAGGGTGGCTCGTAGAGCGGGTGCGCGCACGCGATGCTGTCGCACACGTTATGGGCGACGTCGAAGACGTTGTCCGCGATGGCGTGCCACGCCTTCTCCTTGAGGGGGCGCGTGACGCGGTACTCCTTTTCCTGGGCATGCTGGTAGAAGTACGTCTTCCTGATAACGTCGGTCATGCGCGCCTCGATGACTTCGAGTCCGTTGCGCTCCAGGTACAGCTCGACGTCGTGATTGGCGCCGGGGTGGAAGTTCAGCAGGTACTCACCGACGATGAGCACCTGCGGCTTGCGGTGCGTACGGTCGTAAGGGACCTTCTTCATCACGTCGATGGCCTGGGCAAATCCACGTTTAAGGGAGCGAAGCGACTTGCCGCGCAAGCCTTTCATCAGCAAGTCGAGCGCCTCGTCGAAGACACGATCGGCACAGCCCGGCTCGGTCTCGTAGGGGCGCATCTTGCGCAGCAGCTCTTCAAGCGCGTCAATCATCGGCAGCGTGAAGGCGACTTTCAAAGCCGAGCGCACGTTCATCTTGAACCCAGGGTGCACGTTGTGGAAGTCGACGTCATCATTCGTGATGATAGGGACCTGCGGATAACCGGCGTCGTCGAGCGCCTTGCGAAGGAGCGCCTCGTAGTGTGTGAGGCGGCAGTCGCCAATGTACTTGCCAGTTCCGACAGCGACCTTGTCGGGGTCGTACTTCCCGCTGCGAAGCGCGGCGAGCGCCTCGCCGATGACGATTTGCGCGGGGAAGCAGATGTCGTTGTGCACGTATTGTTTGCCCAGGCGGATGGCCTTTTCACGCCCGATTTCAAGCGGGACGGTCCGCAGCCCTTGGCTCTCGAAGGCGACCGCCATCAAGCGGCAGAATGCATGCGAGGTGTTCGGGATGAGGACCACCTTGTCCTGGCGGTCGGCTTTCGTGAATTTCTGCGGATAGGGATCGGGCAGCTCGCGGGAGTGCTTTCTCGTTCGCGGAGCGGGGGCCGAGGCGGCTTGCGCGGTAGTCGGGGTTTTCGCGGAGGTCTCGGGGGCTGCGACGGGGGCGGATGCTGGCGTGGCTGCTGCAGCGGAGGTCAGCGCGGACGGGGTGATTGCTCCCGCGGCAGGCGGCGCGGCAACTTCCCGATCGCTCGTCTTCTCGTTCCTGACCTTTTTCCTCCGCAGGCGGATGGTCTCGATGAACGAACGCACGCGGATGCGCAGCGGCCCTTGGATGTCGCTCTCGTCGACCTTCAGGATGAGGGGTGCTTTGGGTCCGGCGAGGTGCATGAGGCGGATGATCTCGTCGGAGAGGTAGGCGTCGTGGCCGCAGCCGAAGCTCACGAGCTGGACGTATTCCAGATTCGGGCTTCCCGCAGCGATCACGGCGGAGCCCAACATGCGCGCGTGGAAGTTGTTCACCACGTCGAGGCGGCTTCTCGAGAGGTCGACCTCGTTCACGTGGGGCACCGCATCGGCGCAGATCACGGGGATGCCGAGCTCGGTGAAGGCGCGCGGCAGCTCGTGGTTGACCAAGTCGTCGTTCTGGTACGGCCTGCTTGCGAGCACGACGGCGAAGGAGCCTTCACGTTCAACCTGGTCGCAAATGCGCTCGCCTTCCCGCGCAAGCTCGGCCTTGAACGTCTTTTGCGCGGCGTCGGCCGCATCGATTGCCTGGCGCACGCTTGCGGCGTCGAGGGAGAACTCGCGTGTGAGGTACTCGGTGAGCTGGCGGTCGCGGTCTTTCTGCGAGAGCCAGTGGAACAGCGGCGCGTCGAAAGGGATGCCGAAGCGCTTCTCGGGGTTGTCCGAATTGCGCATGACGATGGGGTAGCCCTTCACCACCGCGCACATCGATTGGCTTGTTTTCGAGGTGTTTTCCGAGGTCACCGTTGTAACAGAGGGCATGAAGATGCGGTCGACCCCCTGGTCGGCCAAATCGCGCACGTGTCCGTGGACAAGTTTAGCGGGGAAGCACACGGTGTCTGAGGACACGGCCGAGAGCCCGCGCTCGTACATGGCGCGCGTGCTCGGGCGCGACAGCTTCACCGTGAAGCCGAGCGAGCGGAACAGCGTCGTCCAGAAGGGGGCGTATTCCCACATCGAGAGGACGCGGGGCATGCCGATGACTGTGTTTTGCGGCGCAGGGCCGGGCGCGCAGGGCCAGTCGCGGAAGAGGAGCTTCTCGCGGACGTCGAACAGGTTCGGCACGCTGTCGACGGCGGCGGCGATGCGTTTAACCTGTTCGCGGATTGATTTATCTTTCGGATCGCCCACCACCTCGCCGCGCGGGCAGCGGTTGCCCGTCACCCACGAGTCGCCGTTCGCGAAGGTAATGCGCGTGCGGTTGCAGTGGTTCGCGCAGAAGGGGCAGATGAGGTTAGACTCCTGCGTATACGAGAAGGTGTCGAGCGCATCGAGGGAGAAGGCGTTCGCCTGTACGGGCTCGCGCCCCTCGCTAATCGCGTTCGCGGTCTCCAAGCTCGCTGCGACCTCGCCCCTCTCGCGGTGGGCGCTTTCCAGATGCTCTTGCGTGAGCAGCGCGATGCCGATAGCACCCATGAGCCCCGGGTAGGGCGCGCGCGTGACCTCGCGACCGATGTGCTGCTCGAGCGCGCGCAGCACGGCGTCGTTTAAGAACGTGCCGCCCTGCACGACGACCTTCTTGCCGAGGCTTTCGAGATTCGATACGCGGATGACCTTGGTGAACGCGTTCTCGATGATTGAGCGGCACAGGCCAGCCATAATGTCGGCGGGCGTTTTCCCGCAGCGCTGTTCGGACACGATGCTGCTCGTCATGAACACGGTGCAGCGGCTGCCGAGCACGGCGGGGTTTGTCGAGGAGAACGCGGCCTGCGCGATGCCTTCCACGGGGATGTTAAGTGAGGATGCGAAGTTTTCAAGAAACGATCCGCAGCCCGATGAACAGGCCTCGTTCACGACGATGTCGGTGATGATGCCGCCATCGAGCCAAAGGGCCTTCATGTCCTGCCCGCCGATGTCCAGCACGAAACTCGCATCGGGCACGCACGCTTCCGCCGCGCGGGCATGCGCCACGGTCTCGACCGTGTGGTAATCGGCGCCGAAGGCTTTCGCGAACATGAGCTCGCCGTAGCCGGTGGTTCCCACGCCCAGGATGTCAAGCGTGGCACCCGCTGCGCGATAGCGGTCGCGCAACGCGATGAGCGCCGCACGGGCGACGTCGAGAGGCTCGCCCTCGTTGGGAGCGTAAAACGAGTCGACAAGCTTCCCATCGGGGGAAACGAGTGCGAACTTGGTAGTGGTGGAGCCTGAATCGATACCCAGGTAGGCGCGCACCGTCGAACCGGGGGCTGGGTCGGGTGGCGTTTGCGGGGCGAGCGCATGCGAGGCTTCCCATGCGGCGCGCTCCTCGTTTGAGGTGAAATAAGCCGTCCCGCGCGTGCTGGGGGCGGGACTCGCCGCGGCCTTGTCGAGAGTGTCGGCTGCATCGAGGAGGTTTGCGACAAGGCAGTTCTCGTTATCGGCGAAGAGCTCGTCGGCTGCAAGGGCTGCGCCCAAAGCGACGATGGTCTCGGGATTTTGGGGAATCACGATGTCGTCGTCGGCAAGCTCCAGGCGCTCAGCGAACACGCGCACGAGCGTCGGGTTGAAGGTTAGCGGGCCGCCCTCGAAGATGACGGGCGGATGGATGTCGAGGCCCTGCGCCAAGCCGCCGATCGTCTGCTTCGCGATGGCATGAAACGACGACAGTGCCAGGTCCTCCTTCGAAACTCCCTGGTTGAGCAGGGGCTGGATGTCGGTCTTCGCGTAAACGCCGCAGCGGCCCGATACCTGGTGAACCGATTGCCCGCGCGCGGCGAGCTCGTCGAACTGCTCGACAGGCACCTTCAAAAGAGCAGCCATCTCGTCGATGAAGGCGCCCGTGCCGCCGGCGCACGAGCCGTTCATGCGCATGTCGGCCACGGTGGTGGCACCCGACTTCTCGTCGCGCTCGAAGAACACCATCTTCGCATCTTGGCCGCCGAGCTCGATTGCGCAGCGCACGTTCTCGTGGTCGCGGCGCACGGCAAGCGAGTTCGCAACGACTTCCTGCACGAAGGGCACGCCGAGAACGTCGGCGATGGTAGTGCCGCCCGACCCGCACGCCACCAGGCGAAACGAGCACCCGGGGAATTCTTTTGCCACCGTGCGCAGGAGGGTGGCGACCGTTTCCACCTGATGCGCGTTGTGGCGTACGTAGCGCGAGAAGAGCACGCGCTGCGCGAGCGGGTCGAACACCACGGCTTTCGCGGTGGTGGATCCGACGTCGATTCCCAAATGGTAAGTGCTAGCTATCATTGATTCCCACGTTTCACAAGGTCGGCGTAGAGCGACATGGTTTGGAAGCGTTCGCTCATAAACTCGTCGCTGTAGTTTTCTGCAAAGTATGACTGAAGTGGCGTCTCGATGGGGTTGCCATTTTGCCGTTCGTACCAGTAATTGAAGCTGAGGACGGTCATCACGATGTTCGCGATCATATACGCGCAGAGGATGGCCGTGAGCGGCTTGCGGACGCTTTTCGGAATGTCCTCGATGATGCGCAGCATGGGCGGCAGGCCGATCCGCATCCAGGCGAGGCCGGCGAACCCCCAGACGATTGCGATGCCGAGGCAGGTGTGTCCTCCCAGGTTGAAGGGCTGGTCGGCGTAACTCCACGCGACGATTCCGAAGAATGTCTCCCAAAACCAGCCGGCGATAAACTCGAAGCCTGCGCCGACGAAGCCTGCGCAGATTCCCATGGCGAGCGCGCTTTTGTCGCGCAGGTTCCACAATGCCATGGTGATGAGCATGCCGCCGACGCCGTAGATAGGGGAAAACGGGCCCCAGACCAGGCCTGCGCGGTCTTTCCAGATGCCGTCGATGGGGTAGCTCACGATGGTCTCGACGACGAGGCCGATGACGCTACAGATGACGAAGATCCAGAAGAGATGGAAGAAAGTGAGTTTCTCGGGAAGGGGCTTGGCACGGCGTGCCAAGCGATGGGAGGGAAGCGCGTGGACGTGTGGACGCCAGGAACCGTCCGTGCCGCGATGGTTCGCATCGGCCATTCGCCCTTGCTCCTTTCCCCAGATAGATGACCCGTTCGCTCTGTTTGCAGAGTTTCTATTATAGACTTCACACCTGTGGAATAAGAGGCGTTTTTTCTTACAGCACTTCCTTTTTGGTGAAAGATCGATAATTGTGGCGAATTTGTGGTACGGAAAGTAATACTTGCGCTCCAATAGCAGGGAGGGTAATATTCTTTCTTGCAGCTTTTCCCATTGCGGAAAGGCGCCTTACATACATTGCGGGGTGGAGCAGTCTGGTCAGCTCGTCGGGCTCATAACCCGAAGGTCGGTGGTTCAAATCCGCCCCCCGCGACCAATAATACCAGGTCATCGGCGTAAGCCGATGGCCTTTCTCTTTGTTTCGATGCCTCAGTGGTCCCAAAGTGGTCCCAAATTCCAAGAAGAGCCAAACTTTCACGGTTCCAACACATGCCTGCGTGACGGCAGTTGCAGCTGTGGCAGGTGTGTAGGGGTCCCCAGGAATTGCATTTTCGGGGGCGTTAACTATGGCTTCGTTTCTTGCATGCAAGGCAATATCGCATCAGTTTGTCGGCCAAGAAAAGGAGCTTCTTATGGACCTCGAAAAAGCAGCCCGAGAGATCGTGCGTCTTATGCTTCCTCACTTAAACGTGAAACAAAATCGTCAGCTTGAAAAAGTGCTATCGTACTGTCTCTTTGATGAGGAACGTTTGCACTTGAACGAGCCAGTCCTAAATAACGATAAGTACCTTGAGATGTTTTTATCCGCCAAGCGTCTCGAGGGTTGCTCGGAGAGAACCCTTTCCTACTACGAAACAACAATTAGTAAGCTTCTGCGTTCTGCATCTACGCCAGCATGCGACTTGGGGACCGAACAAATCAGAACGTACTTATCTGAATACCAGCAGAAAACTAGCGTGAGCCAAGTTACCGTAGACAATGTTCGCAGGATTGTTTCAAGCTTCTATTCATGGCTCGAAGACGAAGACCACATTATCAAAAGTCCAGTCAGGCGTATAAAAAGGGTAAAGGCGCCCCAAACAGTCAAAGAGGTATATAGCGACGAGGTTGTCGAGATACTTTGCGACAACAGCGGCTCTCCACGCAATCTAGCGCTTATCGATCTCCTGCGCTCGACGGGGATGCGAGTAGGTGAACTTGTCTCTCTAAACAGGGACTCCGTCGACGTCGTTAATCGAGAGTGTGTCGTGCACGGCAAGGGCAACAAGGACCGTATCGTTTATTTTGATGCCAAGACCAAAGTGCACCTCGAAAGATACCTGATGACAAGAACCGACTTCTCCGAAGCGCTGTTCGTCTCATGCCGCGCTCCATATAAAAGGCTCCAAATCAGCGGAGTTGAAGCATTGCTGAGGAAGCTCGGACGAAAGCTTAATGTTGGCCGAGTTCACCCACACAAGTTCAGGAGAACTCTTGCGACAAGGGCGATCGACAAAGGGATGCCTATCGAGCAAGTACAGGTGCTACTGGGTCACAAGAAGATAGACACTACACTGCGGTACGCTATGGTGGATCAGCGCAACGTGAAGGCGTCGCACCGTAAATACTTAACCTAAATTTCGATTTGTCGACCGAGGCGGCGAAGTCCGCGAACTCTTGCTGGAACTTGGGCGGAGGGATGAGGACGCTCAGCTGCTTGAGCTGAACGCCGCTCAAGTGTGCGATTGTTGCGGCATTCGTATGCTTAGTCAGCAATCCTTCGTCGGCCATCATCTTGAACCACCAGCAGAGATATTCAGGAATAACTTCATCTCCGCATCGCACTCGATGAAGAGCTTTTTGGAAATAGCATTCCTCGACCTGCTCTCGCCATATCGCGCAACGCCCGACTTCGCCGCCTTCGCAGACCAGAAGATCGCCCGGAAGAAGCGAGAATTCTTTCTGATCTGCCGGAGAGAAGTCCATTGAGTTCATCTTCTGAAGGTCGAACTTGAACCATTGAACATTCCTATTCGTGAGATAGAGCCTTTTGTATTCGCCCGTCTGATGTTTGGAGTCCAGCATCTTTCCAAGGCGTGAAGATGCGACATCGCCCAAAGCCTTAGTCGGCAACCCTTTGCTGTTAAAGCGTAGGTCCCCGAACATCTCGACAAATTGTGATTTGACGACGTCGACGCAAGCCATGAGTAGACTCCGATAGTTCTCTCCAACTTACTCAGCAGCGCACATGAGGCCTGCGATCTCGGCAACCTGGCCATATGCGGCGGTATAATCACCGCAGTTGCAATTACACTTTCGAGCCATAGGTACATTAATGCCAGACGAGTCGATAAGTAAATCCGAGTTGGGTAACCACTTGCTCGGTGCCTGCGACATCCTTCGTGGGCCAATCAACCAAGACGAGTACAAGAGCTACGTCACACCGTTGCTCTTCTTCAAGCGCATCTCCGACGTCTACGACGAGGAGACCGCCGACGCGCTCGAGATCTCCGGCGGCGACACCGAGTACGCCGCCCTGCCCGAGAACCACAGCTTCAAGGTGCCGGAGAGCTGCCACTGGCAGGACGTCCGCAACACGGGCGCCAACGTCGGCAAGGCCATCGTCGACGCCATGGTCGGCATCGAGCGCGCCAACCCCGACACGCTCAGCGGCCTTTTCAGCAGCTTCGATGACGCCAGCTGGACCGACAAGGGGAAGCTCTCGGACGAACGCTTAAAGGACCTCATCGAACACTTCTCCGCCAAGAGGTTCGGCAATCGCAACTACAGCGCCGACATGATGGGCGACGCCTACGAATACCTCATCAAGAAGTTCGCCGACATGCAGAAGAAGAACGCCGGCGAGTTCTACACCCCGCGTGAGATCGTGAAGCTCATGGTCACGCTGTTGGAGCCCAAGCCAGGCGAGAGTGTCTACGACCCCGCCTGCGGCACGGGCGGCATGCTCATCGAGGCCGTGCGCCAGATGGACAACTCAAGACTCGCCTACGGCAAGCTCTACGGCCAGGAGAAGAACCTTAGCACGTCGGCCATCGCCCGCATGAACCTCTATTTGCACGGCGCCAAGGACTTCCTCATCGCCCAAGGCGACACCCTGCGCGAGCCTGCTTTCCGCGACGGCAACAGGCTCAAGACGTTCGACTGCGTTATCGCCAACCCGCCGTTCTCCCTCAAGAACTGGGGCTCCGCCGAGTTCGCCTCGGACCCGTGGGGCCGCAACCTGTGGGGCGTTCCCACGGACAAATCCGCCGACTTCGCTTGGGTCCAGCACATGGTATGTTCCATGGATGAAAGAAACGGCCGCTGCGCCGTCGTCCTACCCCAGGGCGCGCTTTTTCACGGCGGCAAGGAGGGTGCGATCCGTGAGGCGCTGATCAAATCCGACAAGATCGAGGCGGTAATCACGCTCGCCAGCGGTGTCTTCTACAGCACGGGCGTCTCCGCATGCATCCTCTTCCTGAGAAACGACAAACCCGTCGAGCACCGCGGCCGCATCTGCGTCGTCGACGGCAGCAAGATCTTCACCGCCCAGCGTGCCCAGAACATGGTCTCGGAGGAAAACGCGCAGGAGCTGCTCTCGCTCTACCGCTCGTACGAGCCGGTTGTCGAGAAGTGCGCAATCGTCACGCTCGAGGACGTCGAGCGCGAGGGATACGTGCTCTCCGCCAGCAACTACGTAGAGAGGGAGCGTGAGGAAGCCGAGCCGCCCGTAGAGACCAGACGCCGCTTCTACGAGCTGCTTGAGCAGACAAGGGAGTCCGAGAAAAGATTGCACGACCTGCTTGAGAAGGGAGGCTACGCCGATGGAGAATAGGATCCCTCAGGACGAGCTGAACGCTCACCTCTGGAACGCCGCCGTGCTGCTGCGCACCTACATCGACGCCGGTTCTTACAAGCAGTACATCTTCCCCCTGCTGTTCTTTAAGAGGCTCTCGGACGTCTACGACGAGGAGACCGCCGAGGCTCTTGAGTCCTCCGGTGGCGACGCCGAGTACGCCGCCTTGCCCGAGAACCACGGCTTCGCCATCCCCGAAGGCGCCCACTGGGGCGACGTTCGCGAGGCAACCGAGAACGTCGGCAAGGCCATCGTGGGCGCCGTTCCGCGCCATCGAAGCCGCCAACGGAGCGAAGCTCCGCGGTATTTTCGGCGACGCCGCCTGGACCAACAAGAAGCGCCTCCCCGACCGCCTGCTCAAGGACCTTATCGAGCATTTCAGCGCCAAGACGCTCTCCATCGCCAACTGCCCGGAGGACGAGCTCGGCCAGGGCTATGAGTACCTCATCAAGAAGTTCGCCGACGACTCGGGGCACACCGCCCAGGAGTTCTACACCAACCGCACCGTCGTGCACCTCATGACCGAGATGCTGCAGCCGATGTCCGGTGAGTCCATCTACGACCCCACCTGCGGCAGCGCCGGCATGCTCATTTCCGCCATCGTGCACCTAAAGCAGCATGGCCAGGAATGGCGCAACGTCCATGCCTACGGCCAGGAGATTAACCAGCTCTCCTCGGCTATTGGCCGCATGAACTTGTTCCTGCACGGTGTGGAGGACTTCGAGATCGCCAATGACGACACACTGCGGCATCCGGCCTTCCTCGAAGCCGGCAAACTGCGGACCTTCGATATGGTGCTCGCCAACCCACCCTACTCCATCAAGCAGTGGGACCGCGAGGCGTTCGCGTCAGACCCCTACGGCCGCAACTTCCTCGGCACTCCTCCGCAGGGCCGCGCCGACTACGCCTTCATCCAGCATATCCTCAAGAGTATGAACCCGCGCACCGGCAGGTGCGCGATTCTGCTCCCGCACGGCGTCCTCTTCCGCAACGAGGAATCGGACATGCGCGAGAAACTCGTGAAGAGCGACCTTGTGGAGGCCGTAATCGGCCTCGGTGCGAATCTGTTCTTCAACTCGCCCATGGAGGCGTGCGTCCTCGTCTGCAGAACCTTGAAAGCCCCCGAGAGGCGCGGGCGCATTTTGTTCGTCGATGCCTCGTCCGAGGTCACGCGCAAGAACGCGCAGAGCTACCTCGAGGACGGCCACATCGAGAAGATAGTCAACGCATACCGCTCGGATGAGGACATCGAGGGCTTTTCCGCATACACCACGCTCGATGAGATAGAGCGCAACGCCTTCTCGCTCTCAATCCCCCTATACGTGAAGACGGGGGGCGGAGAGGACTCCGACGACCGCGGAATCGACGAAACGATAAACGACTGGCAGACGGCCGCGGCAAGGGCGATGCACCTTCTCGATGAGGTGGCCCTGAAGCTACATGAAAGCGACGGTGAGTGACATGGCGCGCGTTTGTTTGGGCGACGTCGCATACGAGGTAAAGCAGAAGGCACCCGAGAGTGCACAGCTCCCGACCGTCGGCCTTGAGCACCTAGACCCTGACGAAATCGAGCTCTCCCGCTGGGACGAGAACGCAGAGACGACCTTCACTAAGGGCTTCTCGAAGGGTCAAATGCTCTTTGGCCGCCGCAGGGCCTACTTGCGCAAGGCGGCCGTTGCGCCGTTCGACGGGGTCTGCTCCGGCGATATCACTGTCATCGCGACCAAGGAAGGTCTCTCCCCCAGGCTGCTTCCCTTCGTCATCCAGAACGAGGCCCTGTTCGAGCACGCCGTGACCAACTCGGCGGGCTCGCTCTCCCCGCGCGTCAAGTGGCAGGACCTCTCGCAGTTCGAGTTCGAGCTCCCCGCTTCAGCCAAGCAGGAGGAACTCGCAGGCATCCTCTGGGCCGCACAGGAAACAAGGGGACGCTACAAGCAGCTTCTCGCAGCCTGTGACGACGTCGTCAAATCACAATTTGTCGAGATGTTCGGCGGCCCTGAGGTGTTCGAGGCCGCTCCTAATACGGTTAAGGATGTTGCAAAGCTGCGCGTCGGCATCGTTATTAAGCCAAGCAGATTCTATGCAGCCACTGGAACTGGCACTCCCGCCTTTCGTTCTCTCAATATTGGTCCTATGCGGGTGCAAAACTCCGACTGGATTGAATTTACCGACGAGGCGATGCGGGTCAACACGAGAACCGTGGCGCATGAGGGCGATGTACTAATTGTTCGAAGCGGTTATCCTGGAACAAGCTGCGTTGTTACAGCAGAATTCGCTGGGCGCAACGTCGTTGATCTCATCATTGCAACGCCCGACAGGGACAAAATTCTTCCGGAATACCTTTGCGCCTATTTGAACTGCCCTCCTGGCAAGTCTCAGATTGAGCGAATGCAACATGGCGTTGCGCAGCAGCATTTCAATGTCGGCATGTGCGAAAAGTTAAGGTTGTGCATTCCCCCTCTTTCACACCAAAAGGAGTTCGCCGACTTCGCCGCGCAGGTCGATAAATCGAAATTTGCCGTACAGAAGGCGCTCGACGAGCTGAATGCCACAACCAAGAAGATTTTGAACCAGGAGTTAGGACTCGGAGATGTTTAACGAGGACAACACCGTAGAGCAGATGAGCATCAAGGCGCTCTCCGACATCGGCTGGACCTACGTCTCACCCGATGACCTTCCGCGCCAGCACACCGACGTAATGGTCGAGGGCATGGTCAAGGACGCCCTCATAAGGCTCAACCCGGAGATTGCCGAGGAGCCCGACCGCGCCGATGAGATCATTTACCGCCTCAGGGCGCTCATCCAGTCCGCAAGCCCGCAGAACCTGGTTTCCACAAACGAGCGCTTCAAGAAACTCATCTTCGAGGAGAACTCGTTTCCCTACGGCAAGGATGGGCGGATGATCCCCATCCGCTTCTTCGGCACCGCAACGGACGGCGACCTCGGCAAGAACGAGTACATCGTAACCAACCAGTGGGTCTATCCCCAGGAGCAGGGCGGCAAGCGCTTGGACTTGGTTCTTCTCGTCAACGGCTTCCCACTTGTCATCGGCGAGTTCAAGACCCCCGTTCGAGACTCCGTCACCTGGCTCGACGGCGCCGGGGACATCGCCAAGTATGAGAAGAGCATCCCCCAGATGTTCGTCTGCAGTGCCATCAACTTCGCGACTGAGGGCAAGCGCTACCGCTACGGATCCGTGAACATGCCCCCTGAAATGTGGGGACCGTGGTACGAGGGCGACGAGAAGGACGAGGGCACGCTCACAGATGTCAAGCGAAGCATGGCCTCCATGCTAACCCCGGCGAATGTCATGGACGTCTTCCAGTTCTTCACGCTTTTCGCTACCGACAAGAAGCATAGGCGCATCAAGCTCATCTGCCGCTACCAGCAGTTCGAGGGCGCCAACCTCATCGTCAGCCGTGTTCGGGCGGGCTATCCCAAGCGCGGCCTCATCTGGCACTTCCAGGGCTCCGGAAAATCCCTGCTCATGGTGTTTGCGGCCCAGAAGCTACGCATGGTCCCCGAGCTCAAGAACCCCACCGTCGTCATTGTGGACGACCGCATCGATCTCGAGACCCAGATAACGGGAACCTTCAACGCTTCGGACATCCCGAACCTGGCGAGCGCTGGCAGCAAGGAGGAGCTTGAGTCCTTCTTCAAGCAGGATATGCGCAAGATCCTCATTACCACGATCTTCAAGTTCGGCGAGGTGACGGGTACGCTCAACGAGCGCGAGAACATCATCCTCATGGTCGACGAGGCCCACCGCACCCAAGAGGGAGACCTCGGCGAGAAGATGCGCCTGGCACTGCCCAACGCGTTCTTCTTTGGCCTCACCGGCACGCCCATCAACCGCACCGACAAGAACACGTTCCACACCTTCGGCGCCAAAGAGGACAAGTCCGGCTACATGAGCCGGTACTCCTTCGCCGACTCCATTCGCGACCACGCCACGCTGCCTCTGCACTTCGAGACGGTGCCCGTCGAGCTGCACGTCAACCAGAAGGTCGTTGACGCGGCCTTCGACGAGATGACGCGCGACCTCAGCAAGAAGGACAAGGCCGAGCTCACTAGGCGCGTCAAGATGGAGGCCGTGATGAAGGCCCCCGACCGCGTCCACAAGGTCTGTGAGCACATTGCCAAGCACTTCAAGTCCAAGGTCGAGCCCGACGGATTCAAGGCTCAGGTGGTCTGCTACGACCGCGAGTGTTGCCTCCTTTACAAGGAGGAGCTGGACAAGCTGCTGGGCGCCGACGCCGCCACCATCGTCATGGACACGAACGACGACAAGGAAGACCGCTACAAGGCCTACAGGCGCGACTGCGACGCCGAGGAGAAACTCCTCGACCGCTTCCGCGACCCGGACGACCCGCTGAAGGTCATCGTCGTTACCGCCAAGTTGCTCACGGGCTTCGACGCACCCATCCTGCAGACTCAGTACCTCGACAAGCCCCTGCGCGACCACACGCTGCTGCAGGCCATTTGCCGTACCAATCGCATCTACGACGATAAGAAGTCCTTCGGTCTCATCGTGGATTATATCGGCCTGTTCGATGACGTTGCCAAGTCGCTGCACTTCGACGAGGTTGAGGTCCAGAAGGTCATCACCAACATCGACGAGGTGAAGGCTGAGCTGCCCAGGCTCGTTCGCAGCTGCTTGGATTATTTCCCCACGGTCACCAATCGCAGCAGCACCGACTGGGAGTCCCTTCTCGAGGCACAGCAGTGTCTACCGACCGCAAAGGTGAAGGACCAGTTCGGCGCCGACTTCTCGGTCCTGAACAGGGCATGGGAGGCCCTTTCGCCCGACCCATGCTTGATTTCATACAAGCAAGATTTCGTCTGGCTGTCACAAATCTATGAGTCCGTAAGGCCCGTGGATAATCGAGGCAAGCTTATTTGGGCGGCACTCGGTCCCAAGACCGTCGAGCTCGTGCATGAGAACATCACTGTTGAGGGCGTTCACGACGATGATGACATCCTTGAGCTCGATGTGGAGATGATCGAACACTTTATAAAAGACAAGGACCACGCCGAAAAGATCACGCGCAAGCTTGAAATCGACCTTGTGGCCAAAATTCGCAAGCACGACAAAAACGGCAAATTCCAGAAGCTGGGTGAGCGCCTCGAAGACCTGAGGGAGCGCCACGAGCAGGGACTCATAAACAGTGTGGAGTTCCTCAAGATGCTCATCGACCTCGCTAAAGAGGCCCGCGCGGCTGAGAAGGAAGTCGTGCCTGAAGAAGAGGAGGACAAGGGCAAGGCCGCTCTCACCGAGCTCTTCAACGGTATCAGGAACGGTGAGACTCCCATTATTGTTGAGAATATCGTCAACGACATCGACCAGATCGTTAAGACCACGCGCTTCGACGGCTGGCAGGCCACAACCGCTGGTGTCAAGGAGGTCAAGAAGCAGCTTCGTGCAGTACTCTGGATGCGCTACAAGCTAAAGGACCAAGCGCTGTTCGACAAGGCATATTCGTATATCGAGCTCTACTACTGAGCGAACATGCCCAACTCATGCAATGACGGAGCTGCTCATTGTGCCAATGACCTTTCAGCTGCTCACCAATGCGCCCTTTTTGCATTCGCCAGAATAAAAGGGCGCATCGTACAGTCCCGATAGCACCCTTCCGGATCTGATTGTGTTTTTTTGCGCAATGACGCGTTGTGTCTAGATGTCCTTAGAAAAGGCCATCCACGCCCTAGCCCGACTCGCTGCCTCCTTGGGTCACGCACGTTCGCATGGCCCGTCAGCGTGCGCAAGGCGCGAAAAACTTTTGCTGCGCAAAACTCGGGGTGCTTCGCGTTTTCGGCTTTCCTCCTTGTGCCCGCCGCCAAGCAGTGCAGCCTCCGTGCCACAAGGCAGCCAACGGGGCGGCCTAAGAACTCAGGAGGTCAATCATGGAAAGCATCAACAACCGCGCAGTCGAGGCAAGCGTCAACTTCCTCACCCGCAAGGGCTACGAGATACTCGATCGCGACTGGCAGGCGGTCGACGGTCAGCGCATCGACATCGTCGCCAAGGACGACGAGGACATCGCTTTCGTGGCGGTGACGGCCAAGCTCGGCCCCGAGGGCTTCGCGGAACCCACGGCAACGCGCAGCAGCCGCGAGACGGCGGCGGCCCAATGGCTCGCAGCCAACGGCAGCTATTACAGCAACGTGGCGATTCGCTTCGACGACATCGCGATGATGGTCATATCGGGCAGCCGCGCGCTCCTGCGCCATCACATCAACGCACTCGCATCCTTGGAGGACTAACCAGACCTACTAGCCCTCCAAGGGCAGCGGGACCGCCGGAA
>OLOB01000894.1_pt1 | contig 21337 bp, 19 predicted proteins | sample 1671911 | NCBI WGS metagenome assembly OLOB01 (sample SAMEA3136625, study PRJEB25190) | human gut metagenome | biome: human gut; feature: human-associated habitat; material: faeces | place: Austria | collected 2013
AGCTGCTTTGCACGATGACGACGATCCACCTCAGCCCCATCGCGATCAGGAGCAGACCGACGCCGCATCGCAGCAGGCTGCCAGGCAAAGAACGCCTCGAATCGCTCATCATCACCATCTCCTCGAAGACTGCAAATTGGGTACTTGTCTCGCCACGGCCGACTCATCGCGTTACCTCCTTGCCGATACCGACAGCGCTGTCATCTCTGTCGCCACCAGTGCCGCCACGGCGCATTGCCGCGGGGCGCTCTCCGTCAGCCTGGGTGGTCAACGCAGCAGAGGACTCGCCAAGGCGAGAAACGCCAGCCGCTTCAGCCACCGCCGTCAGCACCGCCTCCGTCCGCTCCGTTGCCGTGGTCGTTGTCTCGGCTTCCGCCTCCTGCACCCGCTCGCTGTACCGCGGCACGGCAAAGTCAGGGATGCGGATGTCGCTCGCTACTTGGTCTCCCCACACTGCCCAGGGCTGGTTCGACTCTGGCCGGCGGCGGGCAAACAGTTCCAGGTACGGCCCAGGGCTGACCCGCTCGATAATGGCGAACTGCTCAGCCGGCTTGCGTGAGTGCTCTTGCACTGGGGCGTTGAACCAGGTCGGCTGGGAGCGCGACCCCAGCGGGGCCTTCCCTCGGGTGCAGAACAGCAGCTGCTCGGTGGCGTTGCGCAACTGGTAGCGGCCACCCAGGCCGAGGCGGAACTTCACCCAGGTCAGTGGGCTGCGCACCGTAAAGCCCCAGGCCTCGGCCACCTCATACGCCTTTGGCAAGAGGGCGTTCGTCGTCCACAACCACAGGTGGGCATCGCGCGCCGCCAGCGACCCCACCGGCAAAGCCGTGATCCGCGCCAGGCTCATCGTCCGGTAGTGCTTCTCACCGCTCTGCAACGGCCAGGGCGGATCGACCAAGATGGTGGCAAAGCCACCAGGCGGCAGGCCAAGGATGGCGGGTGATGAGCCAGCGCCGAGCGCCGTCACGCTGGCGTTCCGCTTCGTCGCTGCGCCCGCCTGCCTGGCCGCCGCACCGTGCCGAGCCGCCGCTCCCCCAGCGCACGCTCGTCTTGTGTGTTTCGTCTGCTGCATGATGTCCCTCCTTTTTGTTCCTTACTTGCAATTTGCTCCGGGCAATCCCACTGCCAGCTATTTCGCACATCGGCAGTCGGTTGCCCTTACCCCATACATTCCACGAACACTCGCGTGTTGCAAGGCCTCCCAATTCAGATTACGAAGCGACGCGACACATGCCGCTTGTGAGCCATTTCTGTGGTGCCGCCCCAGGAAACAAAATGGACACACACGCCACTTAGTGGCCACGAAAGTCGGTGCTGTAGTTTTTGCAACAAGCGGGCGAATACAACGCAGTATGTGGGTGCGGATTGCTGACGATTGCGACGGCATCCGCACGGTCAACGGGTCGTCAACGCGGTGCTATGCCGAAGCACTGACGTTCACGCTCGCCGCTCGTCCGCTCGAGCTGGCCTGTGCTGCGTGCACCGCCTGGGACGCGGCCGCGGCGGGCGACGTGAGGGCGAGTGAGCCGGCCAGGTGGGACGGGGCGCCGCCTCTGCCGTGCCGTTGCTGTCACCACTGTCCGTCATGCCAGATCTCGCATCAGGAGACGTGCTGCCACCCTTGTTGGCCTCATCCGGCCCCGTACTAGTTGGAGCCACATCACCGCCAGCAGTGGCACCGTTGGCGTTGCTGGCGTCGCACCCTCCACAACTGGCCCCAGCCGCCGCTCGTACCGCCTGCTCGTTGTCCTGCAGCACCTGGGCCATGGCTGCCTGCATGGCCCGGCCGGCCTCTTGGCGCTGCTGGCTCAGCTCGCTGCCCAAGGCCAGGGCGGCTGCCCAGGAGGAACTGGCCGGGACACCGGCTCCAGCTGCTCTGGCCGCCTGGTGTGCAGAGTGCCAGCTGGCTGCGACCTCACCGGCCAGCTGGCCGGCCTGGTAGCTGCTCGGCAACGTTGCAGAGAGCGAGAGCGGCGATGCGCCCACGGGCAGCGGCTCACTCGTTCCGCCCGGTGGCACCTCCCGCCACTGGGCAAGGCCATCGCGCACCCCCTGGGCGAACGCCCAGCCGATTGCGCCCACCACCGCCAGACCGATGAGGGCCAGAATCCCGATTACGACCGTCATGATGAAACCTCCGAAGATGAGAAGAGAAGAGAGGAGAAGAGAAGGAAGCGGAGAGAAGAAGCGCCGTCCTTGGGGCTACAGCTGCCCGATCCGCTGCCCAGCGCCCAGGGCGTATCCCGTGATGATCGCTTCGTAGAACTGAGCACCGCCGGGGGCGATGCGGGTCTGGGCCTCGGCCTGGGTGACCAGCGTGGCGATATTGGTCAGCACCTGGGAGGTCAGGAAGGCCCGGGCCTGCTCGGCCTGAGCAGCCACCTCTGCCTGGGCGGCAACCTGCTCGATCTCCCGCCTGGTTACCCGGGCCTGGCCATTGCCCAGCACCACCCCCATCCGGGTGCGCTGGGGCGAGAAGAGACTGAGATTGGTAGAAGCCATGAGGAGTCCTTTCGAGAAGAGAGGAAGGAAGAAGAGAAAGACGACCAGCCGGGCTGGTCATCTCGCGTTGACGGTCCGTGCTGCCACCCTGGATGGAGCGGGCCGCGCTACCTGCCACTAGCCGCGCCAGACCAGCGTTTTCTGCCGACTTAGCCCCGAGCCTGTGGCGTTGGTTAGAACGGTAGGCAGGCCGCGCCGCAGCACCGTCAAAGTTGGAAGAAAGTTGGAAAAGCGGGCTCAGAAGCCGTCGGCGCCGCAGCCTGCTGCCTCTCAGTAGCCCGACAACGAAGTGGGCACCATCGCTCCCCCAGTGGCGAGTTGCCCTGCTGCTGATCGCCGGACTCATCCAGGCGCTACTGACGCAGGCGAGCAGCAGCGATCGACATGGCCAACCCCACAGCAGTAGACAGAGCAACGACTGCGGCGAAGCGCCAATCTCGGCCAAGCCAGAAACAGCCGTCTCACCACCGTCCGTCGGCCACGTATATCTCCTGGTTTGTCCCGACCACTCGGTCTAGGCTGGCTTGCGGCCCGTCCACTGCGAGCTCCGTGTAGCCATCGCGCCTGGCGGGCGCTTCACTGCTCACCCGACTGCCGTTCACGCCCTGCCCCTACTCCCCCTAGGAGGCTTGCTCATGTCCCGCGCTTGTCTCGACGCCGATGATGCGGCTTCCTTGCGGCGTGAGCTGGCGTGGCTGCGTAAGCGCGGTGGGTTTACGGCGGCGCGGCTAGTGCACGCCCCGATCGTCGATGAGGTGCTCCGGGGCAGCTTGGAGGACTCCTTCGAGCGGCTTCGCCATCGCTTTGTCTCGGCCATTCACAGCCTGAGCGAGAGCGGGAGTGAGCAGGACGAGCCGCTGGTGGGTGTGCTGCTGGCGGCCTTCGCCCTCAGCCCTGAGACGGCCGGTAGTGGCAGCCTGCTGGAGCGGCGGCAGGCGGTGGCGAGCCGCTTGGGGTGCAGCATGGAGACGATCGCCTCCCGGGAAGAGGCCGGCCTGCGTCTGCTGCATAGTCGCCTGGTGGCCGGGCGCTACGCCCAGGCACCGCTGGTGCTGGATGTGCCGGAGATGCACGGTGGGATCGTCTATGAGGAGACCACCACGCTCATCGTGGTCGAGCACCGTCAGTGGCGCGGCACGGTGGAGCACTACCGGCTGGCCAACATGGCCGGCGAGCTGGACTTCGTCACGATCTCGCGCTCCTACCCGGCTCATGTCACGGCGCAGCCGGGCGGGGAGTTCAGCGTCAACAGCCGCCCTGTCGAAGGGGCTGGCTGGAATGACCACTTCTGGCACATCGACCCCGCCACCGGCAGGCGCACCCCAATGCAGGACGCCACGCGCTACGACCTGGCCTTCCGGGCAGAGCCCCTGCCGGGCGAGGAGCCCACCACACCGATCTCGCTGGCTAGCCGGGCCTTCCACGCCCGCTCGCTGCTGGCCACCATCCAGGTGCGCTTCATCGGGGAGGTGCCAACCAGCATCTGGCAGTTCACCGGGGCTAGCCCCTTCGCCCGCCCCCAAGCCGCCAACCAGTACAACCGCACCCACCTGGACGCCCAGCAACGCGCCACCCTCACCCAGCGAGACGTCCACGGCGGGCTGTTCGGCGGATTCGGGTGGGAGTGGTGAGGAGCGACCGTCTTACCAGATGAGACGGCCGCACATCAGTAGAGCGGTCTCATGTTGGAGGCATCCTCAAACATCGGTTGGTGACGATAGACAACCGAGCGGCCAGAAAACGCATAGTCCGCAATGACAACGCAGCAAAATTCTTGACAGGACAATCACCTCCAGCATTGGCACTTGCCGAGAAGCGCCAGAAACAATCTTGTGAAGTTGCCAGCCAGTTGGCAGGCTACATCACGAACACATCACCGGCGACTTCCGCGATGCGCTCATCTCCCCCAGTATCTCTGTGGCTCAATTCGAGGTGAAACCAATGACGGTTAATAATGCGAGCGCTCTGATAAGCGAGCGATCCCCCTCCAGTGAGGCGATGTGCCACGCGCCCGACTGCATAGACATGAGCGCCATAATCGGCAGTTCCGACCCTCAAACATAGTCGTCCCAGGATTCTCACCCCACGGCATATCACGAAACGCCCGACAACGCCGTATAACAACGTGCCACGAGGTTTATCCCTACCCTCCGTCGGACGCACGCGCCCTATGGCGCAGCCCATCATAATCCTGGGTGCGGCATGTCTACTCAGGTATCGCGCTGCGCAGGAATGGCTGCACCCAGTGCTTTGCGCCGCCACGCAACACAGCGACTTCTCTCTGCTCTCATATCCCTCACACCCCGACAGGAGTATGAAATGACCTCAGAAAACAACTGGGGAGACTGGCCAGAACCAGACCCAGAGCGCAGTAACGACCGCAACTTGGTAACGATCCTCCTCGACCTATCCGGTTCCATGAACACTACGTTAGAAGACGATGATCCATCACGGGACGCACGAATCACTACACGTATTGCTGCACTCGAAGACGGATTACAACGGCTGGTGTCTCCCGCCGATCCACGCAGTATGCATAAAGTACCTGGATTTGCTGGTAACGTCGAGTTCGCCCTCGGTTACTTCCCGAGTCGCCACTCCGCGGGGCATATCGACTGGTGTCAGTTCCCAAACGCACGCGCAACAAGCGGGCCATTCTACTACGGCGTGGATATTACCGAACCACCAGAACTACCGACGCCAGCTGGCCGGACGCCACTCGGTGAGGCAATTATCGAGGCGTTGAACGTCGTCGAAAAGCGCCGTGTGGAGATCCGCGACGTTGAGCGTCGCACAATCACGCGGCCCTCGCTCTTCGTCATCACTGACGGTGTCTCGACAAGCCCAGAAATCATCCCAGAAGCTACTCGGCAACTGCGTGCCGCCGAGGAAGCAAAGCGCATCCTCTTTTTCGCGCTTGGCACGTACGATGCCGATATCGATCGGCTTATGGAGCTCGCACCAGGCTCATCATACGACCTACACAATATGTCCGCGGCGCAACTCATAGGTTTCCTAAGCACAAGCATGGCCAGCTCCATCAGTGTCGATTCGAACGCGAGTGCCGAAGCTATATACGACGGCATGGGAAATAAATATAATGAATGGACGGAGTTTGAAGAGTCCTTGGGTGGACGGTAGGAAAATGTGGACGACGTTCAGTGCGGCCATACGGGGGTTAAACAAAAGTAGGTGCCAAGACGCGACATACGCCGCGAAAACTGGTCATCACATCGTCCTGGCTGTTGCCGATGGCGTCGGGTCGCACAAGCATTCTGCGCTTGGCTCCCACCGTGCGATTCAACTCGTTCGCTCGTTGTCACCACGGCTGCTTGAGTCGTCGCTACCATCCCAAGACATTTGCCGACGCTTGTTCAGCCAGGTGGTGCACCAATGGAGCCGCTGGGCACATTCACTGCCCGCTGCCGATACGTACGCACCGCAGTTCAACAACGTTCAAACGACTTTAGCCATCGCGGTGATTGAGAACGACGATGTCTCGGTGCTATCGATCGGCGATAGCCTGCTCTTTATGCAGGGGCACAGCGGCCCGTTTCTCAACCTTCTTTCCGTCCAGCGGTCGGACTCTGGGAGCGTCAACACCATTGGCAACATCGAAAATGGTGCCCGCCCACGGCATCTCAACATCAACGACCCAACAATGACTAAAGTCGTACTGACGACCGACGGCGTTGAGCGCCTTCTGATGAGACGACCGACTAGCGACACAGACGACAAGCCGTTTCACTATGTACATGATTCACTTCGCAAAGCCTTCGACGCCACGGATTTCCGTGACGGCACATCGAAGCGAAAATTGATCGACAGCATTTCACAAGGACTCATCCGTCGGCACGGCGCGAAGGGAGACGACATTGGAATTGCCGCAGCCTTCCAAGATCATCTACCTATGCGGCCCTGAACTCGACGGATACCGCCAAGCCTACCTGGGGAAAGAAATTGCGAGCGGAGGCGAAGCTAGAGTGTACAAAATTGACACCACTCCAAGCAACGACCTCAAACAACCTTTGCTGGCTAAAATGTATTTAGGTAAACCGCGTGAAGACTTGGATGAGTTTATCCAAGCAGTGCATGACACCGGTCTCGGAAATATCCGCCCTCTCCTCAAGGAAGAACCTAGAGAGGTGAGGAAGCGGAAAATGTACCAGACAGTCGCCGCCCCGCTGTACCTCATAAAATTCCGCGAAAATGGAGAAACTGTCGGTGTGGCGGTAAGAGAGCTCGACACTAGGCGCTTCAATGCAATTGAAAAATTCTACGGAAATAAGATTGTCGACAACTTACATACCAGTACCCTAGCCGCGATCCGTTTGGTACGTCTCGTTAGCGCTATCCATCAGCGGGGTTTCGTTATTGGCGATTTTTCGGCGTCCAACGTGCTTATCGACCTCGAAGGCCATATTGCATTCATTGACTGCGACTCATTTGTACTGGCTGGCAACCACCTCGGCAGTCAGGATGGGAAAAATACGGCAAATTAGCGCGCGCCTGAATGTAAGGAAACGAACCAGTTCACTTTTGCGTCTGATACGTTCGTGCTCGGTATTCATATCAGTAAGTTACTATTCTCTGGTATTGGCCCATTTGACGCACCCGACCCAAAGAATCCAAATAGCACGCCTCAGGACAATATCGACGCTAACCGCAGTTGGCTTTGGGACGAAGATATTGATGCCCCTTTCATGGTCGCCCGGTCTCACGGCTTGAAAGATTTGCCTCCCCACCTCCGAGTCAATCTTGAAGCAACGCTATCCCACCATGCAACACAGCGACCAACGGACTATACCGAACTCCTCAACGCACTCAACGAGACTTTATTGGGAGTTACCCAGGGCCCGTGCGGACACTATCGAATGTACGGTCAGCACTGTCGATACTGTGGATCCTCAACGAACTCAGCGCCAACTACATGCAGAACTTCCTCGGCCGTTCCCCTTCCAAGCAGGACAAGGTCAGTTCCATCTCACCGAGCAGACCCACCCGTGACCACTATCAAACCAGATCCGCCGAAATTGCAACCGGAAAACCACACTCCCTTTACGCTAACAAATGAAGCTTCAGGGGAGTACAAGTATGGTTGTATTGACTATTTCATCATGTCCTTTGTCATAATCCTCATCATACTTTTCTTCGCTAAAAATTGCTGATTGCGCCAAGCCCACTAAAGAAGAGCCGATTTTATGTATGTCATCATTATAATCATTTCGACAATATTCATGGCCGGTGTCGTCACCGGAGCTACCATTGTTTTCTGCACAGGCAACATGTACCGACAGCGTCATGCGCGCGCGCCGTCACGCAATCCTACATCGCTTGAATCATCACCAAAGTGGCATGCAGTATCATCTATGAACGTTGTTGGTGAAAAGCCAGTCATCAATTCGTTAACCGACCAAGACTCCATCCCTGTCGCACACGCAATTGGACGTGCGCTTAGCCCTGGAATTTACCTCAGTCGTGCCATCACCGACTTCGAAGGCAACGGATACGTCACTATCGACAGCCATGACATCACCGTTCAAGTATCACACCCCGACACGGCGTACGAAGGTGACGTACTAGCAGTCAAATTTGATCCAGAAATCAGAAAGGACAGATAGCATGGACACATACGAGAAGGCTGTAGAAAGCGTAAGCCAAAGAATCAAGAACATGACTCGGGTCGAAATCAAGTCACTCGAAGAGGCTTGCCGGGAGGCCGCCACCGGCTCGGTAGTCGAACCGGGCGAGATTTCAGAAAAAGACTTGAACGATGTCCTGACTCGTTTCATCAACGAAGAAACCAAGATCGCCCTGATTAAAGCAGGGTACACAGTACCTGGCTCAGTCGAAGAAAAGCGTCTCCTTATGGAGTTGTTCTTCGACGCAACACTTCGTGCCGAGGTGCTTCCACATCAGGTCAAAAAAGAAATAATGGAATGCCTTGCTGACACCAGTGAAGCAGAGGTTAGAGCGACGAATGCCCAAAGGGATACTCGAATCATTAACGAGACCGTTGGCGACGAAGTGAAGATTGCTGGGTTGAAGAGTAAGACAGAGTTGACCGATGCATCCGTCCGACACTCCGAAGGAAAAGTTGCAGCCATGCAACGCATTTCCGAGCTGGAAGATAAAATCAGCGAGTTAACCGCTCGACGCAACTACACCGAACAACGAGACTACAGAAACGACAGAAAAGCTGCTGAGCAAGCAAGACAGGCCGATGTCGCCCAAGCACAAGAGGAAATGAAGAATCGAAACGAGGAGCGAGAAAAACAGCTACAGTTACAGATAGAAGAAGAAATAATTACTGCTCGCGAAAATATTGCACGAGTTGTTCCGCTATTCGTAAAGAAGATTTTGTTCTACCGCGGAAATCAATGACGAGACACTTGTAATTTGCGGGTTGTGTTGTATTATTGAAGTAATAGCATAGGAGAACAATATATGAGTGACGTCAATCCAACCAACAGTAAAAGTTACCGCCCGGGAGATGAAAAGCGAGGGTATAACGAACTGATTACCCTCACGTTGACCGACAGAGAGTGCGCAGATCTTATGAACACAATCTTCGAGTTTACGTGTGGCCCATTTTCTCCTTCCGACGATGAGTGGGAGTGGTTGGAGAATGTCATGAACATGCCGACGCAAGATAGCCTAGAGGAGCTTGGGCATAAAATTGGTAGATTTCGCGGCTGTTACGACGATGATGACAGCCAAGACAACATGTAGATCGCCCAGTCCACAACGTCATTTGTGAGCGAAATAATTGCCGAGACGAGAGCTACGATGCTCTGACACAGTTTTGTGTCGGGCGTTCCTTCGCTCCCGCCTTTCACTTGCATATGAGGAGAATCTGTGAGTGAAGAAGCACAGGCCGATATCCAGAAGTACGGCTACAATCCTGAGGACATGCCCGATTGCTTTCTCCCCGATAACTTCGAGGAAGTTTTTCAGCGGATCGGAATTCATGGCACAAGACCGCGCTTTAATAAGAAAGGCAAACCGCTACCTTCCCACCACGTCGAAGGAGGTGTTACTGAGGAGGAATACATTCAACTTGCAGTTTCGGTAATGACTGCACCCGACGCAATAGTCTCATTCAATCAACGCGGAGGTGTTACTCATATTTATGGAAGTGAGATAGATGGACAAAATTGGATTCTTGTCATACCCGAGAATATCGATGGCGGTAAACAAGATCCAACAATGTTCCCAATTAAGAAAACTTTTAAAAAGTACTTTAGCGGCAAAATGTCTTCAAACTGGCGAGAAGAGCCGAGAGTGCTTTACGATAGCGGTGTCGGCCTTGAATTACCGAAAGAAGTCTTAGATGCGAGACGGGAAGCGAAAGCAGAGAAGCTCAATCTCACCTTACCTACTAATGACGCAAAGAATACCAACCAGATAAAAGCACAGCGGCCTGTAAAATCTGCAACTCTATCCGAAGCGCAGCCCATTGTAGCCACCGATGTAAATAAACAACGTCAGAGCGCGCAAGTAACACATCAGAACTCCTCTGAGAGAGTTTCAGCTACCGATCCTCAAACATCAGTAACGGCGGAACCTGAAGGCAACTCTACAAGGCTTGATGCTGCATCCTTTAGCGACACAACGTCACCCACTAGTTCTGCCACCAACACCCTCATTTCCAACGGAGAGTCACTATCGCATGAAAGTAACGCACAACATGCAGATAATGACGCGTCGACGAAACTTGACGCTGCGTCGGATTCTTTAGACGGAGAGGTTACGGCAACCAATCTACAGTCGGGCGCGCACATCGATACGTCGGCCGCTCACGGTTCGATCGCAGCTTCCTCCCAGCCAGTCGCGGAACCAGTCACATCTCACGATGTAGAAACAGCCAGTGTCGATACCGCCGACATCAATGCTGTGGAAGCCACCGATGAATCCTTGAGTGCTTCTGAACTTACAAGCGAAGAGACCGGCTATGTCAATGATGCAACCTTTGACTCCTCCGAAGTCGAGAGTATCGAAGCCGTTGAGATGGATACACCTAGCACAGATGAGCTGTCTGCCGTCGGTGAGGACTCACTCGACACGGGAGACCAGCCTGGAGCAGTCGACTTCTCGCTGGCTGAGCAGGCGGAGTCTGTGGGCGATGTGGTAGGTGGCGATGGCGTTTCGGATCTAGAGTCAGGTGCTCCCTCTGCGGAGGAGGATGAGTCCCCTTCCGCGCTTGATGTGGTGGCGTATGAAGCGATCGAAAGCGGCGAGATCAGCCTCGATGGCGTCCCGTCTGAAGATGATGTGGGTGCCGAGGATGTAGCCAGCGAGGAAGACAACGGGGAGCTCGGCCCCGATTTTCTTTCTGGCGATGAGTCGTCGGTTACAGATCAGGCAGTCGCAGCTGAGAGCGTCGACAGTGCCCAAGATGCCCTCTCTGACGCTGAGATGGACGACGGCGATGACGTAGGTGTGGAGAGTGAGGCGAGCGTTGATGGACAGCTTGGAGCGGAGTCCGATGCGAGCGACGTTCCGTCATCCGATCTATTGCTAGAGAGTTCTGAGGAGAGTGCCGAGGTTGACGACGGCTCACTAGACATCGACGAACAGATGGTGGCAGTCGAAGACGTCGCCGCTCTTGAAGACGCTGCTGGCATAGGAGATGAGGGCGATGTCGACTTGGATGCTGTGCCGTCCGCTGAGCCTGCGATGGAAGATCAGTCGGGGGCAGTAGATAGCGAGGATGACGAGCTGGACTTCGTATCCGAGGCCGAGGTCGCGGAACTAGAGGCGTCGCCCTCCGACAGCGACGCGGCACTTGACGATGACTTTATATCGGAAGATGAGCATGCTGACATGGCGACGCAAGACTCACCATCGGCTCTCGATGACACCACCGACCTGCAGGATGACTTCTTGGATACGGACGACACTGACATCGACAACACTGATGATGATTTCCTCTCCATGGATGACTTGGCGGTAGATGAGGAGGATTTGCCGGATAGCGCCGTAGATGCCGGCGACGAAATAGGTTTCGACGAGCCGTCAGATGTCGGCCTTGACGCCGACAACGATGGTCTTGATATCGATACAGATGCAACAGACATAGATGCCGATGATGATATCGATGCCGACGACGACGATGACGTCTCAGAGAGCGGAGGCTTCTCGCTATGAATGATCTACTCTCCCTGTCTCGTGCCCTGCTCTCGAGCGGCAAGGGTACTTATCTTGGGGAGGATAGCGAAGACAGCTTGATCTACCTCCCCAAGGAGCAAACACTAGCTGTACTAGGAGCTCCTCGGTCTGGCAAGTCGACCCGCGTGTTTGTCCAATCCATCGCAGCGTTTCCAGGCCTTGCCGTGTGTACGTCGACGCGGGCACCTGGGCAGCAGCAGCATCCAGACATCATCGAGGTCACCGAGTCCGCCCGTCAGCAGCTGGCGGATGCATCACGCGGCAACGTGGTGCACGTTGCACTCGATCCGGCATCGCCCACCCACTACAAGTCTTGGAACTTCTTGGAGGGATGCAAAAACTGGAAGGTTGCTGAGGAGCGCGCCAGATTCTTCGTGTCAGCTAGCCTGGTGGGTGAACATACCGTCAACAACGCCGACTTCTTCCGTGGTGCAGCCATCCAGGCTTTGGCACCAGTCATGATGGCATGCGCTTTAAATCGTAAGCCTGCTAGCATGTTCGCAGAATTGGTGCGTAAGATGCGGCTACGTAGTTCGGAATCAGACACTGACGTATTTGATTCGATGGGCACCCTTAAGAATGCTTTCAAGAGGAAGCGAGGAGCAACACATCCTGCGAGCCTTGCATTGGCGAACTTTCTCTCGAAAGATAAGATCTCCGACGAGACTCGGCAGAATGTGATGTCTGTGATTGGCAACGTCATCTTGCCGTCGATCGAGCGGTGCTGTCCGGATGGACGCGATGAGTTCACGCTATCCGAACTCTTCGACGGTGATTCGACGCTGTATCTGCAGGCACGTTCTAGTGATACACAGATCGTCGCGCCCTTCGTCGCAGCGCTGGTCGGCTCGCTGGTGACTCAGTGGCGCACCACGGCGGTAGAAGAGCGCCCAACCGGGTGCATGCTTGCCCTGGACGAGGTGGCAAACATCGCCCCCATCCATACCCTGCCCGAACTCATGTCCACAGCCGGCGGCGACGGCATCACGGTCATCCTCGGCGTGCAAGACATCGAGCGCATGAACGCGATCTGGCCTGGCCAGGGCTACGGCATCGTGGAGGGAGGCAGCCAGTTGCTCCTGGGTGGCTACCGCGACGCCACCTACCTCCAGCGTGTATCCCAGCTCACTCCCCTGGTCAACCGCTACCACACGAACGTCACGGTCGATCACGAAGCGCTCAAAGCCATCCCACATCGCGGCATCACAACGACCGACCTGATCGAGTCGGCAACACGGCGAGCTCGGAGCGTTGAGCGTGTCGACCCACGCATCCGTGGCCTGTGCGACCAGAACTTTCTTCGCATGGAACGCGCCAACATGCTGATGAAGGGGCAACAGATCGGCGAAATCGGCGACTCATTCGAAGTGTGGGCGCAGCACTACAACAGTGTCGTGTCGATCGACCATGTCGGCACCCTGCGGCACGCCCTTGAGCCACACGAGCTCTTCGAGTTGCCAGACGGCCAAGCGCTTGCCATCTCCGGCACGAACATGACCATGATCAGGCTACCCGGCTGGTGGGAGTCGCCCTTGTGGCGGGAGGTGCTTGGGAGAGAGGCGTAGGCGCCGACTCCGTGGAGCGCGAGGACTACGTAGCATGGCAGTCCGTCGCGTCGAGGGCCGGACAGACGGATACAATCGCTTCCGCATCCGTCCTCTTCTACGTGGCCTGCTTCCTTCTACCGCATAGTTTCGGAAACCTACGGTACAACGGCGGTGGTACGCAACCGCATACGTCTAGCGCTATGCTTGCAAAGGCGTCCGCCTCAGCACGTGTTTCCGGAGCTCCCGACGCCTTTTGCCATATGCGTGACCAGGCTAGGAGAAGATTGTGCCCAACAAAGATCGGGTGTATCGCGCCATTATTCCAGAAGGAACCCACCTCGCACGCTCGAATAGCACCGAAGGTGCTTTCCGCGGCGCGGTTCTTGACGACGAGACCAACCAGGTATGCGGACAAGCCGAGTTGGTCGAAGTCGATCGTGATGAGGGTGAGGAGATCGAAGCATCCGGCGGTTCGCCAGGTTCGATTGCTGTCGCAAAATTGTTTGCGACAGCGGCTCTCTCCGTGGCAGCCACCCTTGCCACGGTTATGGTAAAGCCCGTACTCGAAAAGCGATGGCACGAAAAGTGGTCCCCCTCACTAAGAGCGCGGTTGCACTCTTTATGTCGCAGCAAGGACACCAAACGGCTTGAACTGATTCTGCACTCGCCTGAATTTCAGCAGATGACTCCTGCGGAGATGTCGATTGAGATCTTTCGTGCAGTCGATGAGCCGCAGTCGGTCATGACAAGCAAAGAAGCCCAGGCGCGGTATATCGCAATGATACTTGGCCTTGGAATTGCGGCCGAACAGTACCGAAAGCTGAAGTACGCCCAGATTAATGATACACATAGGCAGCAAGAACTTCAGGATGCGTTCAACTACATTGCGAACGAGTCGGTGGTCAGTCTCGCCAATCGGGTTTTTGAAGCGAATGATGGGCTAGCCCAGGAAGCAAACGTGTTGCTACTTACCCTCCTTGAAGGGAGTATTACCAGCAGCGATTCACCCCTCCCCCTCAAAGCTACACAGCTTCGAGCGATGATGCAGTTATCGTCGTAAGCAGAGATTGATGCACTCTCATAACGAGACGGCCATTCAATCCATAAAGCACGACCCAGTTTCGTCAAGGTGACGTTTCTTTGCGCGCAGAAGATCGTCGAAAGGAACCTGCTGGCTGAGAACGTTATATAGATCACTTCCGTCCATAGTGATGAAACACGACCTTTCACGGTAGGCCTGCTTAAAATCGGCCGAGAATCCATTTACTGCGACGAAGAGTCCGAGCGTGTTGCGACCCTTCCGTTGCACTTTAGTGGCGAAAATGTCGCCTTCGCCACGCCCTACGGGTTTGCTGAGCCATTTCGCTTCGACGATGTATCCATCGTGGTCAAAAGTGAAGGCGCCGTCGATCTGCTCGTTTTCTAGCGAATAGTCCGAGGTTGGATTTAAATCGTACAGATCAGCTAGATCGGCGATGAGACGCTCCAGGCCCTTGCCAGCCTTTTGGCGATCCGGATCTTTCTCGAGCGCACTAAATGTCGTGAGAAGACGTTGGTGCTCGGCAGCAAACGATTCTCGACGCTGCTTGGCTTCGGCGCGTACGAGCATTTCTCGCTCAAGACGCTCTCGTTGCGCTACCTCTTCACGAAAGGGGGCTACAATCTGCTTGAGATGCTCGATGGCGTTCAGCGCTGCCCTTTTCTTTTCCGCTTGATCGTCTCGGCGATAGTCGGTCAGAGAGTCAGGGCGCGTGTCGGCCAACTCAATCATCACCTGGATGAGAGTGTCGTGGCACAACCTCTCTTGGCCTTGAGCACGGATAATGATACTGTCAACAACCTCGCGCTTGGTTAGTGCCTGGAATGCGATATTGGCGACCAACTCTGGATGATCCTGAAATAAGCGTCGGACGCCTTTCTCAAATGACTTCTTGTACCACCATCGCGTAGCAAGAACTTCACCCAGTGCTTCCCAGGCTTCGAGACTTAGCTTTTTCACGAGCACAGTGTAGCGCTCGGCATCGACCATCCCGCCCATCGCGGGTGCGAGCCAGGCTTCCCGGTGCTGCAACTACTCCTCAATCCCTCCCACCAACTCCTCCACCCGCATGTCCAGTGCCGTTGCCAGGGCGATGAGGGTGCGCAGGCGCGGATTCATGGGGGTGCCGGGGCGGGACTCGCCCTTCTCGAACTTTTGGTAGGTGTAGGTGGAGATGCCGGCGGCGTGGGCCAGGGCTTCCTGGCTCAGGCCCTTGGCGATGCGGGCGCGCTGCAGCCGCAGGCCAAGCTGGCGGGCGATGGGCCACCACTGCTCGTCTTGGCCGGTGGAGGAGGAGTCGCGCACGGCACCAGCGTCGAGCGGTCACCCACTTGGCACCACCATACATGTATGGCAATCTAGAGATGTCAGCCGAGATGGAGGGAGGTGAGCAGCATGGGTGGCTGCTGAATGAAGGCCCCGTGCAGCGGGGCCAATATCCGATCGTGGCCGTACCTACAGGCCACGCGGCGTCCGTCAAGCGGCCTGCGCTGGGCGGGCGTCGTCATTGCCAGCGCTGACGGAAGGCTTGGCTATGCCGGCATGCTGGCCGGCTGCCGTTCGCTTGGAAGTGTTGGCTTGCGGCTGCGCGTCGGCTGCTTGGTCGAGCTGGGCCGCCTGCTCATTGTGAAGCGTCCAGGCGAAGACAAGCCCTGCCCTGGGGAAGAGCCAGCCGTCGTAGCGGTAGCGCACCACCGCTGACTGCGGTTCTTCAGAGACGCGTCCACCATCACCACGCGACGCGAAGTCCATCAGGCGGACTCGCTCGATCGCGTCGGCGTCGTAGGACAGCTCCACGTCCAGTCCCTTGGTCGGGCGATCGATGTTGAGATGGAAGACATGGCCGTTGCGTGGCACGAGCGAACGGAACCGGAAGGCGATGACGACTGGCTTGTCGTCTGTGATGACCTTGGTACCCAGGTCGACGACATAGATCTGCCCCGCTTCCTCTACCTGCCGCGTGAACGGCACCGGTGTGCCGTTGACGGTGAACTGCTCCAGGGCGAAGACTTCTGGATCGGAAACGGCCAGGCCAGGCACTGGCCGGCGGTACCACACACTCGTCTCCCCACGCTCGGCCACTAGCTGGTCGTAGCGCTGGCGGTCGGAGACGACGGCGAACTTGCGGAAGCGGTGCCGCGGCGTGACGGTGTACTCCCAGCGGACACGTAAGTCGAAGAACGGGGTAGGAGCTACGCTCCTACCCCTTGGTATACCAAGGGTCGCGTCGACGCGGGCGTCGTACCAGCGCTCCTCGGCAGCCATGGCTTGGTGGCGAATGTCGGCATAGACCTCCCGGCCGAAGGCTGGGTCGCCGAAGCGCAGGCCCAGGCTGGTGCGGGCCAGATCGTCCAGCAGCTCGGGCGTCGCAATACGCGCGACGTCCTGGCGGTCGAAGCGGAAGGCCTCGATGACGGCATCGCGTAAGGCCGGTGCTTCATCACGGATCGTCTGGCGGAAGCGCTCCGTCACCGCCCGCTCCTGATCCCGCCGGAAGGCGTACTCGAAGAACGTCGACAGCAGCCCCACACCAAAGAGCGTCCCACCCAGCTCGCCCAGCGGCAGGGCATGCAGCCACTGCCAGTCACCCAACTGCAGCGGAGTCAGCCACGCATTGAGCATCATGAGGAGGATGCCGGCCAGAGTGAAGGAGACAGCCAGGAGGGCGGCCTTCAGGCGACGGAGGCGGTGGTGGAGAGGTGGATCTATGTTGGGCATTACTTTAATAATTATATCATTAAGTAACTACGCTTGAAAGATTGACGCCAGGGCAGAGCCCCCATGTCACCCAGCACGATTTTACTGTATGCTTTAGGTGGGTCATTAAATCGGACGCCCACCCCACTTGTATTACCGTAAATTGGAAAGACATGAAAGATAGCGAACTCGACCAGTACTCAAAGAATGATATCGCGAGAATTGCCGACGTCATTAATGTCGTGGCCGTCGAAGCGAACAAGCCGTGGACGATCCTTCAGAGGCTCGGTGAGCAAAAGCTTGATGAACCAGACCTTAAAAACAATCCTGTGCTTCCATACGCCGAGCGAGCACTTGCCTACAGCTTTGTCGATGACAAGAAGCCCGGTTCTGTAACGCTTGGTGTACGCCTATCGGATGCAAGCAATAAGTGGCCGCTAGCATTTAAAGATGTTTCCTCAATCGAAAAACAAGTTTGGTGCGAAATCGCAGAACAGTGCACACATCATCTAGCGAAGGCACACATGCTAGATGTAGCACTATCATGTGGCGCAATCCGTGGGCACAACGTCGCTAAGGAGATCGCCGAGCTTTATCTCACCGTCGCTCAAGACGCCAACATCGAAGTGTACTATCGAGGCGCCTGCCTACGTCGTTGTTGGAGTATTGCTCGTTCATGTGGCTTGCATATATTAGAAGCGCAGGCAAGGAGTGCGTCCTATCAGCTGGCGCACCAGATAGCGCAGCTTATGCTCAAACCACCTGAAATCCCTGTAGGAATCCTGCTGCAGCCGTTTGAAATAATTACTATTCCCTCACGGGGTGACGAATTTAACGATCCCAGTCGACAAGACGTGCAGACTCTGCTAAAGCAGGTTCGATCCCGGTCGGCCACTAACGTGTCGACCCTTGAAGGTGTATCCGAATTGCTTGTCAGAGTAGCGAGCACAGATTCTGAGCGCGACGAAGCACGCCGCTCGCTGATAGAGAGCTACCTCGCTTTAGGCGAAGGCGCGAAGGGGATGATTGCTTCCTCATATTTCGAGGACGCAGCCAGAATAGCAAGTAAATATGGGTATGCCGACTTAAGAGATCGCGCAGTACAGTTGTTGCAGGCCGTGCCGTATGAAGACCTCGGCATGCAAACACTTCCAATTGATTTACGAATCCCCTGTTATGCAATTGATGCAACGCTGGATCACTATCGACATTCGCGAGACGCGCTTTCCGCGCTTAACGTCTGGCTAGCTGGCACATGCCCCACCGGATCTTACGAAAATAACATCAACTTTGTCAAGGAAAGAATGGATGGATCTATTCTTGCTGCGATAACCAGAATAACGTTCAATGGGAATATGCCAGTAAGTACGAGTGCAGGCGCAGATAGCGCGGTTGTCGAAGCGACTGAGCAACAGGAACGGATCAACGCCGGAATTTATGGGCAGACACTTGCACATGAGCTTACAGCGATCAAGCATCAGCACCATGTCGTCTCACCCGAAGAAATTGCAGCTCATCTGGTACAGACCTATCGATGTGACTCACAACTTGCTCTTGCGCTAGGACGAGCCATCATTAGTTTCTGGGACGAACGCTACACCGACGCTGGACGTGCTGCTTTTCCTCTCGTCGAAGCAGGAGCTCGAGGCGTTCTGCTATTGCTTGGTGATCCACTGTATCGGATCCAAACAGGAAACGCTGGAGGGCACTTCCCGTCACTCGAAAAGTACGCCGAGAAACTTGAGCAGCATAACTTCGACATCGATTGGCTTCGATGCATCCGCAATCCTGTCGCCAAGTGGCGCAATGCTCTTGCTCATGGCCATCGGCTTGAACTAGCAGACTATGAGGCAGCCGTGCTGCTGCGTACCGCAGCACTGCTCGTTGTCTTGACGTCGAGTAACTCTTCCGAAAAAGATAAAGAGGAAATTGAGACGAACCTCCGCGATCCAATACGCTGGGCGGCCAACCAAGCCGAGCTTATACAAAAGTGGGAGCAAGTATGGGCGCCAGTATGGGAGCACAAAATTGACACAACTGATCTAAAGGAGTCACGATGACAAAGCACAGCGAACTGGACAACGACGAACGCGAGCAGATCCGGGATCGACTCAAGCAAGAGCGGATGATCGAATCTGCCTTCACAAACGGCGATGGCCCATGGACGATTGTGTATGACGACTGGCGTTTCGACAATAATGACAACGGGGGTCGATACATGGCGTTTGCTCAGCCACAAATGCGCGACAAGATCCTCTCGCACGCTGGTCGGGACTTTACAAAGGGAGACGGTCACCCTGGATTCAGAACCAGTCACGACGACACAGAGTACTATCGAAGTAGTCACGCACCAGAATTTGAACCGCTCGTAATCTGCCACTACTTTTACGGCGTTATTCCTGACGTGCTGCATATTTCCGAAGAGTTCAGGCTCCTGATGAACCTGTGGCAAGATCCGAAGTCTGGTGACTACTTTGAGATCAAAGATGATGGTTCGAAAGATCCTGCCATCCGGTTCCAAGACAAGCGAATCGAAGTACGGACGCCGCTGTTGAAACGCTATATGGCGGCACGGCAACTCGATGCCGTGCTGTTCATCGACACGAGGGTGTCTGTTGAGTATGCTGGTGATGTCGCGGATTTTTCGGATCTCAAGTTTGAGGGACAAATTGGCGATGAGCTCATGTATCTCTCGCGAAGTGTTGGCAGGTTACCGATTAGTGATGCACGTGTTGACTCACTAGTATTCGCCAAGCGCATCCTTCCCACCCCTCCTCTGGAAACCTGCGGAATCTGGCCTTGGGACGAGGCCGATCCGGCGGAATACCCAGAGTTTATCATTGGCGAGGACGAGTACGGCAAGCCAGTCAAGTACACATGCGATCCTGATCGTCTTTCCAACTACTTCGGCAAGAATCCGGACGCACCTCCTCACCTCACGCCAGTATTTTTCAAACCAGAGGTGCTCCAAAGATACTATGATGATTCCGACCTGTACACGGTGAGTGATGGGCAACTATCGTGCGCTTCCATGTGGGGCGTTAAGATCGACAATGGCAACCCAAATTGCGTCGTCGTGTTCCTTGGCGATATCGGTCGCGATATTCCTGCAAGCCACCGGACACACTGGCTCTCATACAACGTGTCACCAACACAACGCATGAGCGACGTAGGCGTGCGCCGGGCTTTTTTCGGTCAGTTCGCAGACAGTGAGAACCCAGAACACCGCTTCAAACTGGCGTACAACCAACTACAGAACTCATGGGAAGAGCACTGGGGATGGCGGCTCCACCGCAAAGCAGAGGGGCAAGACGCTGGCGTGCTTCAGCGTCTGCGCATTCCCGTCAATGACACCGACGCAGAACTGCGCGCGCAGTTGATCAACCTCGCACTTGTCTTGGTGGATTACCTCAATGAGAAGAAGGTGGCCTCGTACCTTTCGGACACAAAGAGCGATAAAGGGATCGCTAAACTCAGAAAGTTTTTAGAGACCCAGTCATACCAACATACCGAACGCGACGTCCGTCTTCTGCAAAGAATCCAGAGGATGCGTTCCCACATTGCGGCACATTCGTCAGGCAGCAGTGGGCAGGCCTATCTCGAGGAAGAGCTCGGGAATGATACACCACAGGAGTACATCGCACGCCTCATGACCGAAGCAACGCAAATGCTGGATGACCTCAGAGTGTTTGCGGAGAAGCGGCCGTTGCAAGATTCAGACTCATAACCATCAAAGTTGTCTTTGGAAGATGGCGACGTCGGTGGCCTTCTCATAGGCATGGGGGTGCCAGGCGCCGTATAACAACCTTGATCCAGCCTGTGGCGAAGGCTATCGGCACTCCAGATGGCTCTGGGTGCTCTTCGACGATGGAGGCACCGCTCTCACCACCACTGCAGTTACTCCTCGCGAGCAGCTGCCAGGTGGCGTCCGATGGTCATGCCACTGAAGCCCAGATGCTTGGCGATCTCAGCGATGGCCAGGCCTTGCTGGCGGAGGAGGATCGCCTGGGCACGGTCTTCGTCGGTGAAGCGGCGGTGGCGTTCCAGCCCTGCCTGCCCGCGCAGCCGGTAGACCGTCGAGCGGTTGACGCCCGTCTGTCGAACGATCTCTTTGACGGGAACGCCAGCGCGGTACAGGTCGATCACCTGCTGGCGCTGCTCGGGTGTGAGCGGCCGGAACTTCGTCTGCTTGATGCGGTCGACCACACGCGGCGACCGTGGCACGGTGTCGGGCGCATCACTCTCACCGTTCGGCCGCTCCCCCACGCTGGTGGCCGGTGCGGCGCATCGTCGCTGCAGGGACTCACCTCCTGGCTCTGCCGCATCTGCCCCGTGAGACGGCTTGGGCTCGTCCGCATCGCCCACCGCTCCATCCGACCCG
>OLOB01000900.1_pt1 | contig 21278 bp, 14 predicted proteins | sample 1671911 | NCBI WGS metagenome assembly OLOB01 (sample SAMEA3136625, study PRJEB25190) | human gut metagenome | biome: human gut; feature: human-associated habitat; material: faeces | place: Austria | collected 2013
CGAGGTCTCGAGCATCCAGGACAAGACCCCCATCCCGCACAACGGCTGCCGCCCGCCGAAGCGCCGCCGCGGCTGACTTGTGGACGGGAGGGCGCTGCCCTCCCCACGTCTGAACCTTCGGGTTCTTACTCCCTTAGCCTGCTTCAGCAGGTTCCCATATCCGGTGTCATATAGCGGGCACCGGCCAGAAAGGAATAGACGTGCTCATTGCAGAGCGACCCATCCTGACCGAAGAAAAGGTCAGCGACCTGCGCTCCCGTTTCACCCTGGAGCCCCTCGAGCCCGGGTTCGGCTACACGCTGGGTAACTCCCTGCGTCGTACCCTCCTGTCCTCGATCCCGGGTGCAGCGGTGACGTCCATCCGCATCGATGGCGTCCCCCACGAGTTCCGCACGATCGAAGGTGTGAAGGAAGATGTCGCTGAGATCATCCTGAACATCAAGCAGATCGTCCTGTCCAGCGAGAACGACGAGCCTGTCGTCATGTACCTGCGGAAGGCTGGCCCCGGCGAGGTTGTCGCCGGAGACATTACGCCTCCCGCAGGCGTGGAGATCCACAACCCCGATCTGCACCTTGCCACCCTCAACGAGAAGGGCAAGCTGGAGATCGAGCTGACCGTCGAGCGTGGCCGCGGCTACGTGTCGGCTGCTCAGAACAAGGATCCGCAGGCCGAGATCTCTCGCATTCCGATTGATTCGATCTACTCGCCCGTCGTCAAGGTGACCTACAAGGTCGAGGCGACGCGTGTTGAGCAGCGCACCGACTTTGATCGCCTCGTCATCGACGTGGAGACCAAGCCGGCGATCACCCCGCGCGATGCCCTGGCCTCGGCCGGCAAGACGCTGGTGGAGCTGTTCGGCCTCATGCGTGAACTGAACGAGGAAGCGGAAGGCATCGAGGTGGGTCCGTCCACCACCGACGCCACCCTCGCAGCCGATCTGGCGCTCCCGATCGAGAACCTGAACCTGCAGTCGCGTTCCTACAACGCGCTGCGTCGCCGCGGCATTCTGACCGTCGGCGAGCTGGTTGCTCACTCGGAGGCCGATCTGCTCGACATCCGCAACTTCGGCACCAAGTCGATCGAAGAGATCAAGGAGTCCCTGGCGGCTCTTGGTATGACGCTGAAGGACTCGGTCATGCCGAGCTTCGGCGACTCGGAGTCCGCCGCGATCTTTTCGGACGACCAGTCCATCTGACCCCGTGCGTCCGATGGACGCATTGAATCCGTAGGAGAAACAAATGCCCACCCCCAAGAAGGGTGCTCGTCTGGGCGGTAGCCCGGCACACCAGAAGCTGATCCTGTCGAACCTGGCAGCTCAGCTCATCGAACACCGCGGCCTCACGACCACGGAGGCCAAGGCCAAGGCCCTGCGCCCCTACATCGAGAAGCTGATCACCAAGGCCAAGCGTGGCGACCAGCACGCCCGCCGCACGGTCCTGAAGAAGATCCCCAACAAGGGCATCGTCGCGATCCTCTTCGAGGAGCTCGTTCCCGCGATGGATTCCGAGCGCGCTGGCGGCTACACCCGCCTCATCCGCGTCGGCAACCGCAAGGGCGACAACGCTTCCATGGTTATCATGGAGCTCGTCACCGAGCCGGTGGCCAAGAAGGCTGAGAAGCCGGCTGCCAAGAAGGCTGCTCCGAAGAAGGTCGAGGCTGTCGAGGAGCCCAAGGCCGAGGAAGCTGCTGAGGCTGTCGAGGCTGCTGAGGAGAAGGCTGAATAAGCTTTTCGCCCCACATGCTATTTTGAAAGGACCCTTCGGGGTCCTTTCTTTTTGGGGTGAAAAACTTGTGGCATGCGTTTGGCTTCATCTTCGGAATGCTTTGTAACCTAAGCATTCTTGAATGCTGCGCTATACTTCACGCATGCAATTACGAATTAATACGTATATCGACGGCGAATCCTTTGTTCACACCTGCGATGCTCGCGCGAAGGTGCTGTTGTTGTGCGCATATACTGCAACCGTTTTCTGGGTTGAAACATGGGCTGGACAGTGGCTCCTTGGCTTCCTATGTCTGGTGCTAGCCTTGTCGGCCCATGTTCCGCTTGGGCGTATGCTGGCCATGGGAATCCCCGTGTACATGATGGCGGCTCTTACCGTTTTGTTCGCGTCGATCAATAACCAGGTTGGATTCGCGTTGGGCTGCTTCTATGGCGTTCGGATGATCTTGCTTGTCCTCGGCAGCTTCATCGTGGTGCTCACCACCACGTCGACGGCGCTTACCGATGCGCTGCGGTCGTTCGTGTCCCCGCTACGGGTTCTGCATGTACCTGCTGATGATATCGCCATGGTGTTCAGCATGGCTATCCGCTTCATTCCTTTGATGGCTCAAGAGATCTGCGCGATCCATGATGCCCAATTCTCGCGAGGCGCCTCGTTTCATCGCGGTGGCTTATGGCAACGTTTGTCTGCATGGCCTCCTGTGTTCATCCCGTTGTTCGTGGGCATGTTCCGAAGGGCTGATAAGCTCTCGGTCGCCATGGACGCCCGTTGCTATGGTGTCAGAGGAGGGCGACGTACCTCGTTGCGGGACTATCGCATGACACCCGCTTCGGTTGCCGTATCGGTTGTCGGTTTAGGCGTTCTTGCGGCAATAGCGGCACTTCTCTAGCGATCGCTTCCGATTACAGACGCGTGTTCGGCCGCGGGGAACGTCGTCGCCATCGCCGTTCTTTGGCGATCGCCTCTATGCTCAGACGCATATCACCGTCCAACACGTTCGCTAACGTGAAGCTGGCCAAGTCATCGCCTCCGCGCACAGACGCATTTCGCCGTCCGCCTGCTGGTTCGCACATGTCGGGGCGGGCATGGTATTATTTGCCCGTATGGCCTGGTGCAAGGCGCCGGGCGCAAAAGGAAACATCCTACGAGGAGGCATTCAATGAGCGTCATCATCGATGTGTTCGGGCGTGAAATCCTGGACTCTCGCGGCAACCCCACGGTCGAGGTGGAAGTTGTGCTGGAGGATGGTTCCTTCGGTCGTGCGGCCGTTCCCTCCGGCGCGTCCACGGGCGCGTTCGAGGCCGTTGAGCTGCGCGACTGTGACAAGGAGCGTTATCTGGGCAAGGGCACGCTGGATGCCGTTGGCCATGTGAATGATGAGATCGCCGACGCGCTCGTCGGCTTCGAGGCCGACGATCAGCGCGCCATCGACGACGTTATGCTGGAGCTGGACGGCACGGACAACAAGGGCGCTCTGGGCGCTAACGCCATCCTGGGCGTGTCCCTGGCCTGCGCCAAGGCCGCTGCCGAGTCCGCCGGTCTTCCGCTGTACAAGTATGTTGGCGGCGTGAACGGCCATATCCTGCCCACGCCTATGATGAACATCCTCAACGGCGGCGTGCATGCCGACAACAACGTCGACTTCCAGGAGTTCATGATCATGCCGGTGGGCGCCGAGTCGTTCGCCGAGGCGCTGCGCTGGTGCGCGGAGATCTACCACACCCTGAAGAAGGTCCTGCACGAGGCCGGTCTGGGCGGCGGCGTCGGCGACGAGGGCGGCTTCGCTCCGAACTTCACCACCAACGAAGAGCCGCTGCAGTACATCGTGAAGGCTTGCGAGGCGGCTGGCTACAAGCCCGGCGACGACATCATGTTCGCCATGGACCCGGCTTCCACCGAATTCTATAACGCCGAAACCGGCAAGTACGAGCTGAAGGGCGAGGGTCGCGAGCTGACCAGCGCCGAGATGGTGGACTACTGGGCCGCGCTGGTCGAGAAGTATCCGATCATCTCCATCGAGGACGGCATGGCCGAGGAGGACTGGGACGGCTGGAAGCAGCTGACCGACCGCATCGGCGACAAGGTGCAGCTGGTGGGCGACGACCTGTTCGTCACGAACTCCAAGCGCCTGGCGAAGGGCATCGAGCTTGGTTGCGCGAACGCCATCCTCATCAAGGTCAACCAGATCGGCAGCCTGTCCGAGACGCTGGATGCCATCGAGATGGCCAAACAGGCAGGTTACGCATGCGTGATGAGCCACCGTTCCGGCGAGACCGAGGACACCACCATCGCCGACCTGTCCGTGGCCCTGAACACCGGCCAGATCAAGACTGGCGCTCCGTGCCGTAGCGACCGCGTTGCCAAGTACAACCAGCTGCTGCGCATTGAGGAGGAGCTTGACTCCCAGGCCCAGTACGCCGGCAAGAACGCTTTCTACAACATCAAGCGTTAACCGGGGCATGGCCGATTCGACATCGGCAAACACCTAGAGCATGCAAGCCGCTCAGGCGCGCCGTCCCGCTTTGGTTTGCGCGATCAGGGGTAAACCTTGGTCGCGCGCTGTAAGCGGGTTCGGGCCGTCTGGGCGGCTTGTCGTTTTTCGGCATCGAGCTCGCTATGCCGGTGTGAAAGCCGGATGATGCCCTTCGGGAGCCTCACCTGGGTTTCATCGCCTGGGATGTTACCGCTTTTTCCCCTCGTGAAAACGCGGGGCTGCTACAATAAACCCTATGTGTATTACCGCGTCAGCCAAGGAAGATGGACGATGAAACAGTACAACCCTCACGAGATCGAACCTCGTTGGCAGAAGGTTTGGGAAGATGCCGACCTGTACAAGGTCACGGAAGATCACGCCAAGCCCAAGAAGTACGTGCTCGAGATGTTCCCGTACCCGTCGGGCGACATCCACATGGGGCATGTGCGCAATTACACGATCGGCGACGTCATCGCCCGCTACTCCAAGATGCGCGGCTTCGACGTGCTGCATCCCATGGGTTGGGACGCGTTCGGCCTGCCGGCTGAGAACGCGGCCATCAAGCATCACAGCCATCCGGCGAAGTGGACCTACGCCAACATCGAAACGCAGAAGGCCAGCTTCAAGCGCATGGGCCTTTCCTATGATTGGGACCGCACCGTCGTGGCATGCGACCCCGAGTACTACCGCTGGGGTCAGTGGATCTTCCTGCAGTTCTGGAAGCGCGGCCTGGTCGAGCGCCGCAACTCGCCGGTAAACTGGTGCCCGAAGTGCCAGACCGTGCTCGCCAACGAGCAGGTCACCGAGGGCGAGTGCTGGCGTTGCCATAGCGCCGTCGAGAAGCGCGACCTGACGCAGTGGTATCTCAAGATCACCGACTACGCGCAGGAGCTTCTGGACGACCTGGACCAGCTGGACGGCTGGCCGGAGCGAGTCAAGCAGATGCAGGCGAACTGGATCGGCCGTTCCGAGGGCGCTGAAGTGAAGTTCACGCTGTGCGACAAGCAGGGCAATGCGCCTGAGAACCCCACGGAAGACGACCTGATCACCGTGTTCACTACGCGTGCCGACACCCTGTTCGGCTGCAGCTTCTTCCTGCTCGCCCCTGAAAGCCCCATCCTGAAGGGTCTGGTCGAGGGCACGGAGTACGAGGCCGCGGTCATGCAGGTGGTCGAGGACGCTAAGAAGATCACCGCCGTCGAGCGTGCGCAGGGCAACAAGGAGAAGCACGGCGCGTTCACCGGCCGTTATGTGGTGAACCCCATCAACGGCGAGAAGGTGCCCGTGTGGGTCGCCGACTACATCGTGGCCGATTACGGCACCGGCGCGGTCATGGCAGTGCCGTGCGGCGATCAGCGCGACTTCGAGTTCGCCAAGAAATACGACCTGCCCATCATCCCCATCATCCTGGGCGACGACGACCCGCTGTTCGAGCAGCTCAAGGACGAACAGGGTCGCGTAGTCACCAGCGTCGACTGGGAGGGCGCCATGGAGGCCGAGGGTCGACTGGTGCAGTCCGGCAAGTACACCGGCCTCACGGGCGGCAAGCACTCCGAGGGCGAGGAGGCCATCGTCGCCGATCTGGAGGCCATGGGCCGCGGCAAGCGCAAGGTGGAGTTCCGTCTGCGCGACTGGCTGATCTCCCGCCAGCGTTATTGGGGCAACCCCATCCCGATGATCTACTGCGACAAGTGCGGCCTGGTGCCGGTGCCGGAAGAGGACCTGCCGGTGCGTCTGCCCGAGGATATCGACCTTTCCGCTGGCGAAACCTTGGCAACGCACGAGGGCTTCGCGAAGTGCACGTGCCCGAAGTGCGGCGGCGAGGCTCGTCGCGAGACCGATACCATGGACACGTTCACGTGTTCGAGCTGGTATTACCTGCGCTATACCGATCCGCACAACACCGAGCTGCCTTTCGACAGCGCGAAAACCAACCGTTGGATGCCGGTCGATCAGTACATCGGCGGCATCGAGCACGCCATCCTGCACCTGCTGTACAGCCGCTTCTTCACGAAGGTGCTGCGTGACTTGGGGATGCTGGACTTCGACGAGCCGTTCAAGAACCTGCTGTGTCAGGGCATGGTGCTCGATGAGCACGGCGACGTCATGAGCAAGTCCAAGGGCAACGTTATCTCCCCCGAGGAGATGATCGCGGGCTACGGCTGCGACGCCGTGCGTGCCTACATCCTGTTCATGGCTCCGCCCGACAAGGAGCTGCAGTGGAACGAGGACGGCCTTGCGGGCATGTACAAGTTCCTGAACCGCGTGTGGCGCATGGTTGGCGACTTGGCCGGCGTCGCGGGGGAGGACACGCTTTATCAGGAAGGCGGCAAGCTTTCCGCCGCCGAGGCCGCGAAGGTGCTCGTGCGCGAACGCCATCGCGTGTGCGGCAAGGTAGTCGAAGACTTCGACCGCAACAACTTCAATACCGCCATCGCCGCCATCATGGAGCTCGCGAACGCGACAGGCGATTTCCTGCATGCGGCATCCGCCGAGGAGCGCGCGGCAAACGCCGAGCTCAAGGCACTTTCGGCCGATATCGCCGAGGTGCTCGTGAAGCTGCTCTCGCCGATTTGTCCGCATTGGTCCGAGGAGCTGTGGCACACGGTGCTCGGTCACGAGGGCAGCGTGCACGTCGAGCCGTGGCCGGAGTTCGACCCCGAGAAGGCGAAGGCTGATGAGGTGGAGCTCGCGGTGCAGGTGAACGGCAAGGTGAAGGCGAAGATCACGGTTGCCGCCGACGCCGCGGAAGAAGACGTGAAGGCCCAGGCGCTTGAAGCCGTCTCCCAGGCCATCGAGGGCAAGGATGTGAAGAAGGTCGTCGTCGTCAAGGGACGTTTGGTGAACATCGTCGCGAAATAAACCTCAAGAGAGGATTGTCGCGTTACAATCGTTTCGTTGACAAGATTCGCCGATCACTTGCTAGGCGGCGGATTGAATGGAAAATCGGGGGTCGGCAGTTTCCGCTGCCGACCCTTCTTTGTCCTCTCGCAGTTTGGAAGGCATCGAAGTGATAGTTGCATGATTAAGGTGTTGTTGAAAATACTGTGCACCTGCCTTGCCGCTGTGGCGATTGTCGTCGGCGCGACGAACGCGCTGGTGGTTCTCACGACGGAGGACGATATCGTGAGCGTTGACGAGGCCTCGGGCTATCAAGCCGACGCAATCGTCGTGCTCGGTGCGTCGGTGTTCGCCGACGGCACGCCGTCGACGATTCTGCAGGATCGCCTTGATTGCGGCATCGCGCTCTACAAGGCGGGGGCCGCGCCCAAGATTATCATGTCGGGCGACAACAGCACCGAGCACTACAACGAGTGCGCAGCGATGAAGCGCTACGCGATTGCGCAGGGCGTGCCTTCCGAGGATATCTTCTGCGACCATGCGGGCTTTTCCACCTACGAGAGCATGTATCGCGCGAAAAGCGTGTTCGGCTGCTCGCGCGTCGTGATCGCCACGCAGACCTACCATCTCTACCGCGCGCTTTACTCGGCGCACGCCTTGGGGGTCGATGCAATCGGCGTAGCGAGCGACTATCGCAGCTACGGCAAGCAGACCTGGTACGATGTGCGCGAGATTCCCGCCCGCACTAAGGACTTCTTCAAGGCGCTCTTCGATGTGCCCTCGACGTATGTGGGCGAGCCGATCTCGCTCGACCAATCAGGCGACGTGACAGGCTAGTTGTGGGAAAACGTTCGCCCCGCGGAATGCGCGAGCCTACAGCTCGACGGCCTTGAGCATGTCGATGAGCTCTTGCTTTTTGTGCACGTCGAGCTTCGCGTAGATGCGCTTGCTGTGCGTGCGGATGGTGTTCTCCGACACGATGAGCTCCTCGGCGGTGCGCGCGACGGTGTACCCGCGCGCGATATATTCCATGACCTCCGTCTCGCGCGCGCTCAGGCGGTATTGCTCGCGAAGGACTTGCGCCTGCTTGGAGAGGCGGTCGGTCAGCTCGAAGTCGCCTTCGAAATTGCGCCTGCCGCGCGGTCCGTGCGCTCGTCGTCTGCGGTTGGCTGGCTGGCGGTGCTCTTCGCTATGCGCGCGGGAGGGTGGCCATCGAGCATGATAAGCTCGATGTTCTCTGCGGACGGGTCGTGTCGAAGGGCTCGTTTGAAGCCGCCTTGGCCGATGAAGATATACCGATCGCGAGTGCGTCGTGTTCGGAGAGACGACGCTTGCGTTGCGCGCGTGGATGCGCGAGCACGGCGTCGCGCGGACAACTGACGATAAGACCCCCGAGGACCACATCGGTCTCATGCTGGCTCTCATGTCCCATCTTTGTCGCACGCAGCCCGAGTCCCTCGACGACTACCTGTGCGGCCATCTGCTCACTTGGGCGCCGCATTACCTGGAGGAGCTCGCCGTGGCAGCATGTCATCCCTTCTACCGCGGTCTTGCCGAACTCACGCGTTCAACGCTGCTTGGAATCCAAGACTTTCGCGGGCTTTTCGTGAAGCTTCCGCGCTTCTATAAGTAGGGAATCGTCATGTCGACGGGATTCGCTACCGCGTTCAGCGAGATCACGCTTGTGCTATTCACGACGCTTGCGCCGTCGGGTGCGGTGGCGTATGCGCTTATGTCGTTCCCTATCATTTATGGGAGGCTCTCCGACGATGCCCATCGCCGCATTGACAAGGCGCTTTGCATCCCGCTGATCGTGTCGCTGGTGGGGCTTGTCGCGTCGGCTACGCATCTGGGGAACCCGGCGAACGCGCTCTACGTGTTCATGGGGGTGGGGAGAAGCCCGCTTTCCAACGAGGTGTTCAGCGCCGTCGTATTCCTTGCGTTTTCGGGCGTGTACTGGCTCTACTCGTTCGCCGTGAAGCCCCGCCGGCTGCTCCAGCGCCTGCTCGCCGTCGGGGCGTGCGTGAGCGCTATCGCGTGCATCACCGCTATCGCCTTCGCGTACTCCGCGGACACCATCATCACATGGAACACCCCCTTTTCCCCGTTAAGCCTTTGGGTAAATGCGCTGCTCGGTGGGCCGGTCCTCGCTATCGTGGGTTTAAGGGCTGCGCGGTGGAAATCGCGGGGGAACCGCTTTGGGCGGCTCATGCTCGTGCTTGCGGTCGTCGCGCTGGCGGCATGCCTTGTCGTGTATGCCCTTCAGGGGGCGATCGTGTTGCCGGCCGAGAACGCCGTCTCGTCCGCTGGCGATTTGGTGCCGCATTACGCGCTGCTCGTCTGCTTCTTCGCCGTTTTCGCTGCGGCGGGAATCGCTGTTGACGCGTTGTTGCTGTTCAGGGCCTCTGTGTCGCAGGAAGGGAAGGCGTCTCCCGATGAGATGACCATCTCGGTCGTGCGCGCCTCGGTTGCGGCGCTGCTCGTGCTCGCGGGCATCTTTGTGATGCGTTTCTCCTTCTACATGATGCATATGACGGTCGGCATCAGCTTCTAGCGCGCGGCAGTGAGCTCTTGGGCTAGCGATTATCGTCATCGCTCCCCGCTTGCATCCCTTGCTTTCTCTATGCCTCGCTCTGCGCAGGTGTCTCCGAAATACGTCCCCTTCGTAGTTTTTGCGACGCCTTGCTCGCCCCCACTCCCTTTGTGGCTTGCCGCGGTATCATAAATGCCACATGTGTGGAATAACGTAGGAGGAACAATGGCAAATCGGCCTTTAACGGCATGGTTGCTTTCAATCGTTATCGCGATGGGGGTCTGTTTACCCGCTCCGGCGTTGGCGAGCGATATGCCGCAAGGCGGGGCGGCAGCTCAAGATCGTGCATCTGCCCAGGAAAGCTCATCGAGCGAGAGCGGGCTTTCTGTCGATGCTGCCCGCGATGGGCGGCTCCTCGCGGGCACCGCAAGCGGAGTGGGGCTTCCTGCCGACGACGACGATCCCTCCTTGCCCGATGGTGCCTCATCGGGTGCGTGCGGTGAGGACGCCACGTGGGCTTTCGATGCCTCGACGCGCACGCTTACGATCAGCGGCACGGGCAGCGTGAGCGATAATTCGGGCTGGCTGCAAAACGCCTACCTCATCAAGGAAGTGGTTGTCGAAGAGGGTATCACCGCCATCGGGCCGCGCATCTTCGAGCTCGGTACGTTCACCAGCGTGAGCCTTCCCGACACGTTGACCTCCCTAGGAGATGGCGCCTTCTCGGGATGCGCGGCGCTCACCTCGATTGAGCTTTCCGACAGCGTGCGCGCAGTCGGCGCCCAGGCCTTCTCTGGTTGCGTGAGCCTTAAGGAAGCGACGCTCTCCTCGGCTCTTACCTCGCTCGGGGCGAGGGCGTTCATGGACTGCACGAGCCTCGAGTCGATAACGGAGCTCGGCGAGATCTCGGAAATCAAGGACAGTACCTTTAGCGGATGCTTGGCGCTTGAAAGCGTGTCGATTCCCTCAAGCGTCACCAAGATCGGCAGTGGGGCGTTCCGCCGCTGTGAGAACGCGTTCGCAGGTGGCATTATCTTCCCTGCGGCGCTTTCCGAAATTGGAAACTCGGCCTTCCAGGGGTGCAGCGAGGTTTCCTCCATCGAGTTCACAGGCAGTGCGCCTCTTATCTCAAGCTCAGCATTTACGCAGGTCACAGCACGTGCGATTTTCCCCGTGGGGAACAGCACTTGGGGCGAGAGCGCTCGGAAGAACTACGGCGGGGACCTCACTTGGTACGTTCGCCGCGCCGATGGGTCGGTGGCGCTTGCGACGAAGGGCGCGGAATACGAGGTGGTCGACATTTCGGCGGGGGCTTCCAGGGAGACGACTTACCTCAAGAACAACTCGGGATATGCCTACCGCATCGTTGTCGCGAAGGCTGGAACCGTGCGCTTCGACTACGCCTGGACGCTTCCTTGCGGCCACAACTACTTCGCGGTGTCGATCGTGAACTCGAAGGGCGAGGAAGTCGCCGCCGATAACGCGTACTACTCCTATGTTCAGAAGGACTGCACGCTCTCGCGCACGGTGAATCTGGAGCCGGGCGAGTATCGCATCGAAGTGACATACCGTGCGGGCCATCAGGGGAAAGAAGGTTCCTTCACGGCGCTCTATACCGCTGATGCGCCGTATTCCGACGTGCCGGAAGGCTCCTGGTACCACGATGCGGTGCTCGAGGCATCGGCGATGGGCCTCATGACCGGCTACGGTGACGGGACGTTCGGCCCGTCCGACTCGCTGACACGCGCCCAGGCGGCAACGATCCTCTGGCGCTATTTCCAGCCGACGGCTTCCAAGAACTACAACGCCCAGGTGGCGACGAATCGTACGAAGATGGCCGACGTGGAATCCGGGTGCTTCTACACCGAGGCTGCGAACTGGGCGGTTGAAAACGGCGTGATCCACGGCGTGGAAAAGGACGGCAAGCTTTGCTTCGACCCCGATGCGAGCATCCCCCGCGAACAGCTTTGCGTGATGATCGCGAACGCCGCGCACGAGCTTTGCGGGCGCAGTGTTGAAGGGGCGAGCTGCGCGAAGCTTGAGGCCATGCCCGACGGGCAAAGCGTGCCGGAGTGGGCCTCGGACTCGATTGCGTGGTGCTTGAACGAGGGTGTGGTGAACGGCGTGGACGAAAGTGGGACACGCTACGTCGAGCCCGCGAGCATTGTCGATCGGGCGACGATGGCCCAGATTATGGTGAACGCGATAGATGCCAAGGCACTCTCGCGCTAGAGGCTCATTGTCGCAGGCCCCTTGCGACTGATGGAAGTGCGCCCCTCGGTCGCTTCGTGTGCCCTGCGTTAGCTTGCCGCGAGAGGGAGCCGTTTTTCTAACTCCTGCCGCCTGTCTTCGGGAAGTCGGCGCGTCTTAACAGGCGCCACTTTAGCCGCCTGCAGCATTTCCCCCTCGCATTGTGCCGCCGCCGCGTTATCCTGTGCGGTAAACCTACCAATAGAAAGGGGATTCCATGTACAAAGTGCACTGCTTGAACAACATCTCGCAAAAAGGGCTGGCGCTCCTGTCGTCTGATTATGAGCTGACCGACGACGTGTCGGAGGCCGACGTCATCCTCGTGCGCAGTGCGAACATGCACGAGATGGAATTCTCCGACAACTTGAAGGCGGTCGCGCGCGCGGGCGCGGGCGTGAACAACATCCCGCTCGACGCGCTTGCCGAGCGCGGGATTCCCGTGTTCAACACGCCGGGCGCGAACGCGAACGCTGTGAAGGAACTCGTGCTGTGCGCTCTGCTTCTGGCCGCGCGCGATGTTGTGGGGGGCGCCGCATGGTGCCGCCACAACGCGGACGACGAGAACATCGCGAAGAGCGCCGAGAAGGCGAAGAAGCAGTTCGCTGGCACCGAAATCATGGGGAAGACGCTCGGGGTAATCGGCCTTGGCGCTATCGGGCGCCTTGTCATTCCCGCAGCTGAGGCGCTGGGGATGAAGACGGTCGGCTACGATCCGTTCCTCGATGCCGAGCGCGCAGCGGCCATCTCCCCGAACCTTCGCTTCACCGATAATCTGCTCGATTTGTGCGCGAGCTGCGACTACATCACGATCCATGTTCCGGCAACGCCGAAGACGAAGGGCATGATCGGTGCGGACGAAATTGCGGCCATGAAGGAGGGCGCGGCGTTTCTGAACTTCTCGCGCGACACTCTGGTCGACAATGATGCCATGCGCGCGGGGCTTACGTCGGGCAAGGTTCGCCGTTACGTGACGGACTTCGCAACGCCCGAGGTCATGACGATGGAGGGCGCGCTTGTCCTTCCTCACCTGGGTGCATCGACCGCCGAGGCCGAGGAAAACTGCGCGGAGATGGCGGTGCGCGAAGTCATGGATTACCTGGAAACGGGCAAGAAGGTCCACTGCGTCAACTAGTTTTGCGCATCAACGGCCTGTGAAAACGAGCCGGTACCAAGGCCGCGCCCAGCTCCCACCTTCCCACCTTACGCTCCCCGCGTGCGTTGCATGCGCATTCGCAGGCTGCTCGTGGAAGGCTGGGATTTGCTGGGCGCGGTTCTTTTTCGGGCCCTATCTTTCCCTCTTCGCCCGCTGGGCGGCCTCCACGGCGAGACGGATGCGGTTCTCCCTGTTCAGCGCTGATGATTCGGGGTCATAGTCGATGACGGTGATCGGCATATCGGGGTAGCGCCGCGCGTATTCGTGGGCGAAGCCGCGGGCGTGCACATGCGCTTTCATGCAGCCGAAGCTCTGCAGGTAGATTACGCAATCGACCCCTTTGCGTGAGAACTCGTCCAGCTGGTCGAGATAGCGGACGTCCTCGCAGAAGAGCTTGTCGGGGTCGGGCATCGCAACGTCGCACCCCAGGCGCCCCAACAGCTTCAAGATGGAATCGTTCATGAAGGCGTCGAAGCAGAGAAGCGGATTGCCGACAATGCCGACGAGAACTCGCCTGGCGTCTTTCTCCTTGGGCGTGGCGGGTTTTTCGATGGGTTGCGGCCAGCGTTCTTCCTCTATGATTTCTGGGCAGCTGCCGTTGAGCCGCCAAATCGTATGGCCAAGCCCGTCAAGCAGGCAGCGGTTACAGACCAACGGGATGCGCAATGTTTTGAACTGGGGGTTCTCCTCAACTATTCGCAGAGTGCGTGCGATGAGAGCTGCTGCGGTAAAGCAGACGTCGCCTGGTACTTGGCGTTGCGCCACCTGTGCATCGACGGCGGATATACCCTCTCTCATGACGTTCGGAATACGCTCGATCTCACGGCCCGAAACTTCGGGGACCTCTGCGTTGCCTGCGAAGCCTTCGACTGCAGCGCACCCCTTCTCGACATGCGATATTGCGGCCAAGGCACTGGCAGCTGGGCGGCCAATTGTGCATTCGCGCTTTTTAGGGCTCTCGGTGAGCGATCTTTGCGCGCTTCCTCCGCGGCGGCTCATCGACTCGATTCCCTCGGTCAGTGTGCGAAGTCGGATATTGAGGTGCGCCTTGTCCGAAAGGTCGTCGATTTTCAGCGCGGTGAAGGGTTTGCCTGCCGCTTCGAGGATGTCGCGCGCGTCTTCGAGGCTCAGCGCGTCGTAGCCGCAGCCGAACGATTGCAGGCACACAAGATCGACCTGCGGATTCTCGGCAGCGAAGCGAGCGAGGCGTGCAAGGTGCTTGCCCGGTTTCCATGGCGGGCAATTCGGGTCGTGCGGTCGACGCGTCGCCCACGTGTCTGAGCTTGTGGGGCACAAGATGGCGAACCCTAACTTCGTAAGCATCGTATCGATTCCCCTCATAAGGCGAGGGTCGGTGTGATAGGGGCGCCCGACAACCACGATAGCGTGCCGCTGTGCGTCCTCGGCAAGCCAGTCGATCACCTTCCCGTTCGCTCGTGCGACAGCATCGAAGAATTCCCTCTGCGCTTTGAGCGCCTTTTCGAGGGCGCGGTCGAATTCTTCGCGGGAAAGCGGCGCGCCGTCAGGGCAGAAGCTTCCCACCTCGGAAAAGAGCGTCGAGAGGTCGTCCTCGTCCTTTGCAATGCGCGCCACCTTGAATGATGAGAGGTGGGGTCGCGAAAGCCGCACTTCCCCTTGCTCAAACGCGGGCACGGCATCTGCGAGCGCATCGGCGTATTCGCACGACACCGCACAACGCCCGATACGGTTGAAACGGGGCATGAAAATGGTGTCCGCACCTGCGTTCATCAGGTCAAAAGCTCTCATATGCGCTATCTTTGCGGGGAAACATGCACCTTCGGCGGGGACGGTTGCGAGCGCCGCCTGCTCGAACGAGGCTCCACGAGCGTCGTCGGGCATGACCACGCTGAACTCGAGCTCTGCAAACAACGTCCGCCAAAACGGCGTATATTCGTAGGTTTCGAAGCAGTTCATGATGCCGATCGAGCGCGTCCCGCGGGCGCCGCCTTGCGCTACGCTCCCAACCGACTGCAGCAGATGCTGCTCGATGGCGATTGCGTTCGGGGCCTGGCGGGGGCGGGAGTGCTGCCCATGTCCTTCGACCGCGTTTGTTCCCTCGGCTCGGGCTTTTGGATCCCTGTTGCGCGAAAACTCGAAGTCATTCGCGTTACTGCATTTGTTTCCGCTGATAAAACGCCTACCATTCCCAAAATCGGCAATGGCGAGAAGGCATGCGTTCGAGCACCCCGGGCATCGGGAGGAGAAGCGCTCGACGGACAGCGACTCAAGCTCGCGCGCGGAAATCATCGTGCTTCGCGGCGCTGCGTCCAAGCTGTAGTCGGCTTTCCCCATCGCATCATGGGCTCGCTCGCGCGCGATCAGCGCCGCGCCGATCGCCCCCATAAGATGGGCGGTCTCGGGGCGGATTGCCTCCACACCGCAAACCTTCTCGAACGCGCGCAGCACGGCATTGGACTTGAACGCCCCGCCCTGCACGACTATCTTAGGCCCCAGCGTGTCGATCCTTTCGGCGCCGATGATGCGGAACAGGGCGTTCTTCACCACCGAGTACGCGATGCCCGCCGCCAAATCGTTGACGCTCGCCCCGATCTTCTGGGCATGCTTGACGCGGGATGACATGAACACCGTGCACTTCGTCCCCAGGTCAACAGGGTGCTCCGAGGTAAGTGCGGCATCGTTAAACGCATGGGGGCTCAAGCGCAGCGAATGCGCGGTCCCCTCGATGAACGATCCGCAGCCGCTCGAGCACGCTTCGTTGAGGATAGCGTTTGCCACCATGCCATTCTTAATCCAGAGCGCCTTCATGTCCTGCCCGCCGATGTCGAGCACGAACGTCGCGTCGGGTACAAGCTCCATTGCCGCGCGGGCGTGCGCCGTTGTCTCCACGATGCCCGAATCGATGCCGAGCGCCGCGCACAGCAGGTCCTCGCCGTATCCCGTCGCCGTGGCGTGTGCGACCCAGGCGGTCGTTTTGTCCGTGCCGTAGACGTGGGGGAGCGACCTTTCGAAATCGAGCAGCTCGTCGGTTGCGGTGGCGAGTGCGTCGCCCTGCACCGGCGTGTAGCAGGAATAAACAAGGTTGCCTGCATCATCGATAACGGCCATCTTCACCGTGGTCGATCCCGCGTCTATCCCTAAGTAAAGTGGACCCTTGCAATCGAAGAGCCTCTTTCGCGGGAAATCAACCCGTGCGTGGCGCTCCTTGAACGCCTCGCGCTCCTTGTCGGTTGCGAATAGTGGCTCAAGCCGCGCCAAGTCATCCTCCGGCGCATCCGCTTGTCGTATGCGCTCCTCGAGCTGTCCGAGCGATGTAGGCTTGCTCTCTGGCAGCTCCCCTGCATACAGTGCGGCGCCGTGGGCGGTGAAGATGTGGGCCCAGCGCGGCCTAATGCCCTCGCCGCGTTTCAACCCAAGGCCAATTTGGAAACGCCTGACCAGGTCGGGAATGAATTGGAGCGGTCCGCCAAGGAAAATGACCTTCCCCTCGATGGGCCGTCCGCATGCGAGCCCGGTAATCGTTTGGCGCACGACGGCCTCAAGGACGCTTGCCGCAATGTCACTCTTCTTCGCTCCAGCATTCAGGAGGGGACGCACGTCGGTTTGCGCGAACACGGCGCATCGCGACGCAATCGGGTAGATGCGTGACGCACCGCCCGCAAGCCGGCTCATATCGCTTGTGCGCACGCCGAGCATGAAGGCAATCGTGTCGATGAACCCGCCCGTTCCGCCGGCACAGGTTGCGTTCATCCGCTGTTCGGGGTTGCCCGAGAGATACATCACCTTCGCGTCCTCGCCACCAAGTTCGATGACGGCGTCGGCGTCGGGGTAGAGTTCCCGCACGGCGTGCTCGGTTGCCAGGACTTCCTGCACAAACGGGAGCTTAAGCATCTCGGCGAGCGCGATGCCCGCCGATCCGGTGACGGTCGCCTTGCCGGGAAGGTCGCCATAACGCCAGACCAAGTTATGCAGAATATCGACAAGCGTCTCGCGGATGTTCGAAAGATGGCGGCGGTAAATTGAGTTCACCACGGTGCCATCTTCGTCGACGATCACGACTTTCACGGTCTTCGACCCCGCGTCGATTCCGAAGCGATAGGTTTTGGCGGGCTCCTCTGCCGTCATCTTTCGAGCGCCAACTTACGCGCTATCGATGCGGAGGGTTGTTCTCGGAGTCGTAGGCTTCGCGCCTGGCGGCCTCGACCATGCTGAGAAGCTCCTGCTGCGTATGGATATCGAGCTTGCGATAGATATGGTTGATGTGCGTCTTCGCAGTGCTCTTTGAGATGCAGAGCTGGTCTTGGATGAACGCCGCGTTATGGCCCTTCGCAAGAAGGAACATAACCTCGGTTTCGCGGCGCGAGAGAAGGTAACGGTCGGCAATCGCCTCGCACTGGGAATGGAAGCGGCCCTTCGCGCGGCGTCCTTCCTCGGCATCCTGCGGTGTCTCCTGAGGTTCTTCGGTTTCGGGGGCGGGCGCCTTCTCTGCGGTGGCATCCTTCTCGTCCAGCGCGGCAATGTGCTTTTTCAGGGCTTCCGTGCCCTGATCAACGTTTACTCCTTCAGTTGGGGCGGCGACAATCGCCTTCACTTCGCGCTGGCGAGGGGACAGCACGTATCCGAGGATGAGCGCAAACAGAACGAGTAGAGCCCCGGAGCCGTAATCGGCTCCCGTGATCATGGAACTGGCGTCGCCGATTGGTGTCATGGCGAAGAGTGTTCCGAAAAGAGAGGCAAGCGCAAGCGTGCCTCGTCCCGTGCCGAACACGAAAATGGGCGAAAGGCGGAACTCCTGCGCCAGGTCGGCGAAGAATATCCACATGAGCGCTTCAAAGCACATGTATCCCGCGATGAGCGCGAGGCACGCGAGAAGCGAGCTCGGTGAATTGAGGAACGGCAGGGAAATCGCAGCGAGGGCGATAAACGGTAAAAGCGTCCGGAAGATGAGGTCCCAATGCCCCTCGTTCTTCGAAATGAAAATCGTTGCGATGGTGATGAACATGCCCAAACAGGCTGCGGCGCCCATGACAAGGAGCATCGTTAAGTCGGCGGCAGGGAGCACGATGTTGCTCGCGACAGTGCGCAGCACGCCGAGAGCGAAACCGAAGATCGCTGTCGGGATAAGCATGCGGACAAGGAACTGCGCGGGCTTGACCGTCAACGGATGGAAAATCGGAATCTCTCGTCGACGATAGTAGGGAATCGGCGTTAGGCGCCAGAGGATGAAGACCTCGGCTATGGGGAAGATGCCGGTGATGATGCCAGAGCAGAAGGGCGGCACCAAGTGAGTGAGAACCATGTAGAGGCCGATGCCGATAGCGACTGAGACGGCCGTGTTCAGGATGATGGTGCTGAACTCATAGCGTGCAAACGCCGTGCCCCACAGCACGACCATAAGACTCGATCCGATGCCCGTTGCCAATCCCGCGAAGAGCAGGGCGAGGGTGCCGAGGGGCCCGCCGACAGGAACGAGGAACGAGGCGTAGGTGCCCAAACAGGTGAGCAGAGCGGAAAGCCCGAGAGCCCGCTTCGACACGTAGAAGCGTAAGAACATCTGATTGGTGACGCCAAGAGCGAGAAGGGCGATGCCGAAGAAGATCATCGAGATTACGAGCACAATGAGTGAGCAGGAATATGCCCCGTCGAAGAGCATGGTGAAGGGCGTGTCGGTCCCGAAAAACACGCCAGCACTGAACATGGCAGAGTAAATCCATGCCTGATGGAAGCCGTATCCGAGTGAAAGCGTATTAAGTTCACCCGAGGCGTCAGCGCCGTTTTCCTTGCCTGCGACCGTAATAGTGACATGCGGAAAAGTCGAAGCCATATGTTGTTCCCCTAAATGATGCGTTTGCGAGCTTCGTGATTATCTTCTTCTGCGCGGTAATTCTCAACCTCAGCGTTCGATACTGCGTACGCAGCCATATTACCCTACTGAAGGTGGATAATGCTATCGAATGCGCACAATCTTGCTCAATTTCGTCCGCAGAATGGAACAAAAACAACACAGTGCTCATTTTCAGGAAGAAGCGAACGAGTGCGATTTGATGAGGGCAAAAGTGGATAGATTTACGTGTGGATGTCGAAATATCAACCCGAGAGGTCGATACGATATGAGTAAAAATAACCTCATGGTTTGACGCTCATACCGTTTGCCTTACGTAAAGTACCGCTTGTCTGTTCGCCGGCGTTTTTATACCGCTGGCCGCAGGGGATAGATTGGCAATTTGAAAGAGAAGTCTGAAAGGGGGATGCGCACACACGGTTTCTCGCAGTGGATGCGAGAGGGCGCCGAAGTTTCTGCAATGGCCGGTATTGAAGAGTCACTACCCGTAGTTGCGGAATCTGAATTCTGGGGCACGTCCTTCGCATCATGTTCTTGCCGTTAGTGCAAATGGGGAGTAATTGCATGGCGGTCCGCCTAAGGGATATAGGCAAAGCCGCACCGCTTGAGTCGGGATACTCAAGCTTCTCACTTAAAGGAGGGACTTATGAACGGTAAGGAATTCACCGTTTCAGAGGTTGTAGACCATTTGGGAGTTAACGGCCACACGTGGCTTATGTTCTTCCTCATGATCTTCGCTATGATTTTCGATGGTTACGACTTCATGGTCGTTAACACCACCAACCTGTTCGTTGCACATACGTTCTGGCCCGACAACCCGAACCCGGGTGCTCTCATGGGCTCGCTCACCACGTGGGGCCTGCTCGGCATGGTTCTCGGCGGCGCAGTCGGCGGCATTCTGTCCGACAAGATCGGCCGTAAGAAGATGCTGACAATCGCCGTTATCTTCTATGGTCTGTTCACCCTGCCCCAGGCTTTCGCGAACGACCTCGTGTTCTTCGCAGCGTTCCGCCTGATCGCCGGCTTCGGCGTCGGCTCCTGCATCCCCATCGTCACCACCGTGTTCTCCGAGACGATCCCGTCCAAGCAGCGCGGCGTCTTCGTGACGATCGGCATGGCGGGCATGGTTGCTGGCTGGGTTCTCGCTGGCGTTGTCGGCAACCCGATCTGCAACACCGCAACCCCGATTATCGGCGGCTTCACCAATGAGGTCACCTACCTCAACGCTGACGGTTCCTCCGCTACCATGTACGCCAACTGGCGCCTCTGCTACCTGATCGGCGCTCTGCCCATCATCTACGGAATCGTGCTTCACTTCTTCATGCACGAGACTCCGCACTGGTTCGCCAACGCCGGCCGCATGGAAGAAGCTTGCAAGGCGCTCAACCATCTGCAGCGCTCCGCTGGCCAGGAAGAGACCCACTTCGACCCGAAGCTGCTCGTTGTTCCGCCGAAGCCCGCTAAGACCTCCCCGAACATCCTGTTCTCCAAGAAGTTCATCGTTCCGACCGCTGCTATCTGGACTGCTTACTTCGTTGGCCAGTTCTGCGTGTACGGCATGAACGCATGGCTGCCCACCTGGTTCAAGGGCATTGGCTACTCCCCGTCTGAGGCTGTTGCTCTTCAGACCTGGAACAACGTTGCTGCTATCGCTTCCAACTGCTGCGTCGGCTTCGTCGCTGACCGCATCGGCCGCAAGCGCAACCTCGCGTTCTCTTGGATCTTCTGCATCGTCGCGATCGTCATCTGCTCCGTGTTCGTCGTCCCGAACAACTTCGGTCTGTCGATTGCCCTCATGCTCCTCTTCGGCTTCGCTCTGAACTACGCCATCACCGCTGTTCAGCCGCTGATGCCTGAGTCCTACCCGACCGCAATTCGCAACACCGGCGTTTCGTGGTGCCAGGCGTTCGCCCGCTTCGGCGGCTCCGCCTCCTCGATCGTCCTCGGCGGCATCGCTGGTATGGCTATGTTCCAGACCGCTGAAGGCGCTACGAACTGGTCGTCGGTTGTTCTCGTCCTCATCGTTCCGTTCGTTCTCGGCTTCATCTGCTGCCTCCTGTTCGTCAAGGAAACCGGCGGCAAGTCCATGGACGAGCTCGCTGGCGACGGCAGGACCGATGCTTCCGACACCGGCATGACGAACTTCATCATCATGCTTATCGTGATCGCGTTCCTGTTCATTACCTGCATCGTGTGCCCGCTGGCCGTTCAGGGTTGGTCGAAGAACCCGATCGCTCTGCCTCTCATGGCTGTCGGCGTTCTGCTTCCGTTCGTCTACTTCTTCATCTTCGCTACCCCGTATCGCAAGGCTTACTTCGAGAAGTAGCGCAAGCTTGGAAAGTAACCCATTCGGTTGCATCGAGAACCCCCGCTTCGGCGGGGGTTCTTTTGTTGTTGGAGGCGCAGCGAGCTACGTTGGCGCTCTTGAGCGGTAGGCGCTATCTGGGTACTGCCGTTCTCATCTAAAGAGGCGGCCCCGGAA
>OLOB01000903.1_pt1 | contig 21257 bp, 17 predicted proteins | sample 1671911 | NCBI WGS metagenome assembly OLOB01 (sample SAMEA3136625, study PRJEB25190) | human gut metagenome | biome: human gut; feature: human-associated habitat; material: faeces | place: Austria | collected 2013
GCTGGATAGAGCATTCGCCTTCTAAGCGAACGGTCGCAGGTTCGAATCCTGCTGGAATCATTTTTTTACTGAAAAAAATCAAGGAATGAGACCAAAATCGGTATTGCTTAACAATTGATTTGGTTTTCTCAAACAGTCTTCCGGACTGTTTGGTCTATTCACTGGCATGGTAAGGACTAAGAACTTTACCTCCAGTTTGTTGGCATGTGCTGGGGTAATGCTGAGGCTTCAAGACAATCATCACAAATCAACCACTGCGTCAAATGGTTTGATGTAAAAAATAGAGAGGTTGGGATGACAAGCCTCCAGCCTCTTGTTTTATTTATGATAGGGACTGCCTTCTTGAATCATAAAGGCCCGATAAATTTGTTCAACCAAAACTAACCGCATGAGTTGGTGGGGCAGGGTTAAGCGACCAAAGCTCATTAGGAGGTTAGCTCGCTTTTTGATTTGAGGTGCTAGACCCAAGCTTCCTCCAATAATAAAGGTAATATCAGAAAAGCCTCTCAGGGTAGCATCGGCTAACTTCTTGGAAAAGTCCTCTGAGGTCCATTCTTGACCCTCAATGGCGAGGACGATGACAAAATCACGCTCGGCAACCTTAGCCATAATTCGCTCAGCCTCCCTGGCCATAATCTGCTGGTTCTGGGCAGAACTGGCCTTATCTGGTGTCTTCTCGTCTGGTAGCTCGATAGCTTCAAATTTAGCAAAACGCCCCAGACGCTTGACATATTCCTGGATCCCATCTTTTAGATATTTTTCCTTAAGTTTTCCAACTGTAATCAGCTTAATTTTCATAAGAACATTATAACACAGTCTCATATCCACAAGTTTTCCACAATCCAAAGATGCTATGATTACTCGATTCAACGGCTATATTTATAGTTCTGTTTAAACTTATCCACAAGCTGTGAATTCTTGCTTTTTACTGGACAATAGGGTATAGTTAAAAGGTCTTTTAAAAAAGAAAAATTTATTTCGGAGGATTGACTATTGAAAAAAGTTAAAAAGATTTCTTGGAAAAAAATCCTAAAACCTTTCTTGATGCTACTGATTGGTTTTCTAGGTGGCTTATTGGCAACCTTCGTCATGCTAAAAATGAGTGGTATCAATACATCTCTGGGCAAAAATGTCGTCAGCCATACCCAATACAATAATTCATCTGACGTCACAAAGGCTGTAGATAAGGTTAAGGATGCTGTTGTCACAGTTAATAATTACCAAGAGCTGTCTGATTCTCAAGCCAAGGCTGCTGATGAAGCTGGTTTGGAAAAGGATAAGGATGGCTTGACTCCAGTTGCTCAAGGTTCTGGGGTTATCTATAAAAAAGATGGAAAAAGTGCCTATGTCGTTACTAATGCCCATGTTGTTAGTGGCGCTAAGAAACTAACTCTCATGTTGGGTGGTGAAACTGATCGCAGTAAAGCCATCAAAGGGGAATTAATCGGTTCAGATACTTATTCCGATATTGCTGTTATCAAGATTTCCTCTGATAAGGTGACTAAGGTAGCTGAGTTTGCTGACTCGTCATCTGTTAAGGTTGGTGAAACAGCCATTGCTATCGGTAGCCCTTTAGACAAGAAATTTGCTAATACTGTTACTCAAGGTATTATTTCAGCTTTGGACCGAACAGTAACTCTGACCGCTGAAGATGGAACAACAATCCAAACCAAAGCCTTCCAAACCGATGCGGCTATCAACCCTGGTAACTCAGGCGGTGCCCTTATCAATATTGAAGGTCAAGTTATCGGTATCAATTCTAGTAAAATTTCTCTAGAGGGTGCTGAAGGTCTCGGCTTTGCTATCCCTTCTAATGATGTTGTTTTTACTATTAATCAGTTAGAAAAGAATGGTAAGGTTAGCCGCCCAGCCCTCGGCATTACCATGGGCGATTTAAGCAGCGCAAGCTCTTCCGTTAAGGACAAGGTTGATGTTCCTAGTGATGTTACCAAAGGTGTTGTGGTTGGTTCTGTCCAATCCGATATGCCAGCTGATGGTAAGTTGAAAGAATACGATGTTATCACCAAGATAGATGATAAGGATGTTAGCTCTGTTGCTGAGTTACAAGAAGAACTTTACAAGCACAAACTTGGTGACACCGTCACCCTGACCTTCTACCGCGACGGTAGCAAGAAGACAGCTGACATTAAATTGAATAAATCTAGCGATGATTTGGATTCATCCTCATCAAGCAGTAAGTAAAACTTGACAGTTTACTGAATACCTTTACACCATTGTAAAGGTATTTTTTAGAGGTGGTCATGACAGTAGAATTAAAAGAATTGAAATTAAGCGATATCTCACCCAATCCCTTTCAACCCCGCTTAACTTTTAAGCAGGAGGAGTTGGAGGAGCTGGCCGATTCCATCAAAGAAAACGGCCTGATTCAACCCATTATTGTCCGAAAATCAGCTGTCTTTGGCTATGAATTGATAGCTGGCGAACGACGTTTTCGAGCCTGCCAATTGGCGCAATTAGAGACTATTCCGGCTATTATCAAAGAACTTTCAGATCAAGACAGTCGCATTCAGGCCATCATTGAAAATTTGCAACGATCTGACCTCAATCCCATTGAGGAGGCCAAGGCCTACCGAAATCTGATTGAAACCAATCGGATGACCCATGAAGAAATCGCTAAGTACATGGGTAAATCGCGTCCCTATATCACTAACTTTTTGCGACTCTTGAATCTATCTGCTCCTTTACAAAAAGCTCTTGAAGACGGCAGCCTATCTTCTGGCCATGCCCGTCTCCTCTTAGGAATGAGAGACCAAGAACAAGAGGCTTGGCTGAACAAGATTAGAGACAATAAGTTGTCTGTCAGAGAATTAGAAAGACAGTCAAAACCACGGACCAAGCAAAAGAAGGCGAAACAAACCAATCTCTTCAAGAAAGATTTAGAAGAAAATCTATCAAGAGCTCTCGGCTTGCCGGTCAATCTCTCAATGACCAAAAAGCAGGCTGGCAAGTTGACCATTACCTTTTCCTCCCAAGATGACTTGAACAGAATTATCAACAAGCTTAATTAGGCTGTGAATTTTACTTTTCTAAGGAGATAGCTTATCCACACCAAAAAAGCTAAGAAAGCTTTGAGTTGACAGCTTTTTTATGTATATCCACAACTTGTGGATAACTTCAGTACATAATGTGTATAGTTTTCTCACACCCTGTGGAAAACTTTTTCTTTTTATGTTAAAATACGGTACAAGATATTCTTAAACTTATTGAAGTTCAAAACTTTTTACTGGCAAAGTTTCTTTGCCAATGGTTTAAGGGTAGAGTGATACTTTCTCCAAAGTGGCATTATTAGCAACAAAATAGTTGTTGTTAATAACGGAAATTTTGAGACCGAGGCTCAAAATTTAGCAATGAAACTTCGTAAGAAGTTTGCTTGCGTCCGCACTTTTTAAGAAAGTATCAAAATGTTAATTTTGATTTTAATGAGTATAAAAAATGGAGAGAGCTATGACAGAAAATGAAACAATTTTTTGGAATAGGGTCCTTGAATTAGCTAGAGACCATCTCACTCAAGCGACTTTTGAATTCTTCGTTCTGGATGCCCAGTTGATTAAGGTGGAAAATGATACAGCTATCATCTATATTGACCGCATGAAGGAACTCTTTTGGGAAAAAAATCTCCAGCAGGTCTTGATTACCGCTGGATTTGAAGTCTTTAATAAACAAATTAGAGCCCAATATGTTTTTGAAAGTGCTGAGATTGAGACTGTTCTGGTTAATGAATCCAATTCCAATCAAGGGGGGCAGGCAGGAGCCTATTCCCAGCAAAGTCTTACTCAAACAGCCCAGCCGCCTGTTTCTTCAAATTTAAACCCCAAGTATCAGTTTGAAAACTTTATTCAAGGGGATGAAAATAAGTGGGCTAAGGCAGCTTCAATCGCTGTTGCCAATAGTCCTGGGACTACCTACAACCCTCTTTTTATCTGGGGAGGTCCTGGACTTGGGAAAACCCACCTTCTCAATGCTATTGGTAATACCGTCTTGGAAAATAATCCTAATGCTAGGGTTCGTTATATTACAGCGGAAAATTTTATCAATGAATTTGTCACCCATATTCGCTTAGAATCTATGGAAGAACTCAAGGAGAACTTCCGCAGTCTGGATGTGCTCCTGATTGATGATATTCAATCCTTGGCTAAGAAAACTTTAGAAGGGACTCAAGAAGAGTTTTTCAACACCTTCAATGCCCTCCATGCTAACAACAAGCAGATTGTCCTGACCAGTGACCGGACCCCCGACCATCTCAACAATCTGGAAGAGCGACTGGTAACCCGTTTTAAATGGGGCTTGACAGTTGATATTACACCGCCAGATTATGAAACTCGGATTGCCATCCTAACCAATAAGATTCTGGAGCAAGGTTTTCCTTATACCTTCTCCCAAGATACGATTGAGTATTTGGCCGGTCAATTTGATTCCAATGTCCGTGATTTAGAAGGAGCCCTCAAGGATATCAATTTGGTGGCTACGGTGAAGCAAGCCGATGTCATTACCGTTGATTTGGCCGCCGAAGCCATTCGGGCTCGCAAACAGGATGCACCTGTTATCAATATCATCTCGATTGAAGAGATCCAAACCCAGGTCAGCAAGTTCTATGGCGTTACCGTCAAGGAAATCAAAGCAACCAAGCGCAATCAAAACATTGTTCTCGCCCGTCAAGTCGCCATGTATCTGGCTCGGGAAATGACCGATAACAGCCTACCTAAGATTGGTAAAGAATTTGGTGGGCGTGATCATTCAACTGTCCTGCATGCCTATAATAAGATTAAAAATATGCTGGCCCAGGATGACAGTTTGCGAATCGAAATTGAGACTATCAAAAATAAAATCAAATAGGCTTGTGGACAAGAGCAAGATTTCTAGCTAGTTTATCCACAGCTTGTGCACAAGGCTACTGACTATTGAGCTCAAGCTTGCAGAAACTTTTCCACGCCCTCCACAAGACCTACTACTACTACTAAACTTATACTTAATACTATAAAGGAGTCCTCATGATTAACTTTTCGATAAATAAAGCCTTCTTTCTTCAGGCATTGAATACCACCAAAAGAGCTATCAGTAGTAAGAACGCTATTCCAATTCTCTCTAGCCTTAAAATTGATGTTCATTCTACAGGTATTACCCTGACAGGGTCTAATGGACAAATTTCTATTGAAAATTCCATTACTAGCGACAATGAAAATGCTGGTCTCTTGATTACAGAAACTGGTAGTATCCTCTTGGAAGCTAACTTCTTTATCAATATTGTTTCCAGCCTGCCAGATGTTAGTCTGGACTTTAAAGAAATTGAACACAGTCAAGTCCTGTTGACCAGCGGTAAATCAGAAATCACTCTCAAGGGTAAGGATGTTGAACAGTATCCTCGCTTGCAAGAAGTTGCTACCAGCAATCCCTTAATTTTTGACACCAAGGTTTTGAAAACTTTGATTGCTGAAACAGCCTTTGCTGCCAGCACTCAAGAAAGTCGGCCAATTTTAACAGGGATTCATCTGGTTTTGACCGATAATAAGAATTTCAAGGCTGTCGCTACGGACTCCCACCGGATGAGCCAACGCAAGCTGGTTTTGGAAAATTCTGGGGATAACTTTGATGTGGTCTTGCCAAGTCGCTCTTTGCGTGAATTTGCAGCCGTCTTTACTGATGATATTGAAACGGTGGAAGTTTTCCTATCAGGTAGTCAGATTCTTTTCAGAAGTGAAACTATTTCCTTTTACGCTCGCATGCTAGAAGGTGCTTATCCAGATACTGACCGCCTTTTGGTTAGTGATTTTGAGACTGAAATTCTCTTTGATACCAATAATCTTCGTTCGGCTATGGAGCGGGCTCACTTGATTTCTAATGCTACCCAAAATGGTACCGTTAAGTTGGAAATTGTCGATGGTCAGGTATCGGCCCACGTTAATTCTCCTGAAGTTGGTAAGGTCAACGAAGAAATTGATACTCTGGAAACCAGTGGCAGTGACTTGACCATTAGCTTCAACCCAACCTATCTGATTGAAGCTCTCAAGGCTCTCAAGAGTGAAACTGTGCGGATTCGCTTTATTTCACCGATTCGTCCTTTCACCCTAACTCCAGGTGATGATGGGGAAAACTTTATCCAACTGATTACACCAGTTCGGACCAATTAAATCTTTTTGAGCAATGAAAATATTTAAGCAGAAATTAAGTGCCTGGGGTTATACTATAGTCAATCCTAAATAAACTTTTCTTTTTCATAATCTCCGGAAAGTGCCTGACCGTTTGGTTGGGTTCTTTCTTTGTGTTTAAGGACGTAAACTTTCCCTGGTGCGACTCCGCTGCACCAGGATCCGTCAGTCTAAACTCACTTCGTATCGTAGACTATCGTATCTTTTTCATAATCTCTGGAAGTGATCCAGCTTAGCTGGGATTCTTCTTTTTTGTTTTTAAGTGATAGGGAAAAGAATTTTTACTAATACTGAGTTAAAATCAAAACTTTACAATTTTGCTACTTTCTTAAAAAGTGCGGACGGAAGCAACCTCCGTTGGAGTTTTATTCCTAAGATTGAGCCCAAGTCTCAATCTTTTGTTATTAGCACCAACTGTGTGTTGCTAATAATGCCACTTTGGAGAAAGTATCACTCTGCCCTTATACCATTAGCTAAAAAACCCAGCTTTTTTAGCAAGATATGACCGCTCGAGAGATGTCAATTGAAAGTTTTGAACCTGACTTTGTTGGGTTCTTTTTATAACTAATCAGTGATATTTTCTTGGTTTGAATTTGTCCAAACGGTAATACTCGTAGATTTGTCAGTCTAGGGCAATTTGTTTATAATAAAGCCAGATTGAAATTGAGGAGGATACTATGTATCAAGTTGGCTCGCTTGTAGAAATGAAAAAACCCCATGCCTGCACCATTAAGGAGACGGGTAAGAAGGCTAATTGCTGGGAAGTGACCAGGGTTGGGGCTGATATAAAGATTCGCTGTAGCAATTGTGATCACGTGGTCATGCTCAGCCGTCACGATTTTGAGCGAAAGCTCAAGAAAGTTCTATGACCCTTTTTATTATTGCAAATCCCAATGCTGGCGCTCATCAGGCCAGTCAGGTTGTGGAAAAAATTAAAAGTAATTATCCTCAGCTTGAGCAGGAAATCTTTTATACGGCTACTCCAGATGATGAAAAGTGCCAAGTGAGGCGCGTGCTAAAATCTTGGACAGATGATGACCGTCTCTTGATTCTGGGAGGGGATGGCACACTTTCTAAGGTGCTCTATTATTTGCCAGAAGATATTCCTTTTGCCTACTACCCAGTTGGCTCAGGCAATGACTTTGCTAAGGCCCTGAGCTTGCCAGACCTAGCCACTACTATGGCCAATCTCTTAGCTGGAACTAGCAGAGAATTAACGATTTTTGTGGATTCGGCTGGTGTCTTGCTCAACAGTTTAGATCTTGGCTTTTCAGCTTGGGTGGTCAATCGTGCGGCTCATTCAGTTGTTAAGCAGATGCTTAATCGACTCCATTTAGGAAAATTGACTTATATTTTACTTGCAATTTTATCCTTGTTTAAAAATCCTGTCGCAAGTGTTCAGATTAAGAAAATTAATGGTGTTCTCTTAGAAATTAAGGATGTCTATTTCTTCTCTCTAGCTAATAATACTTATTTTGGTGGCGGTATTATGATTTGGCCCAGCTCGACAGTCTTTGATGCAAACTTGCACCTTGTTTATGCTAAAGGAAAAAATTTTTGGCAGCGTGTGCTGATTTTATTGACCCTGGTCTTTAAACGGCATCAAAGCTCTCCCTACTTAAAGCATCAGGTGCTGGAGAGTGGTACCAGTCTTACTTTCTTCGATGGTACCCTTTTGTCAGTTGATGGAGAAATAATCCAAGAACACCAGATAAGTTTGACCGCTCAAAAGAGGAAAATTTATCTCTAACTTTTGAAAGGGCGACTAGCAACTCTTACTTGCCCTCTATTTTTAGGGTTTTGACTGGTTTTGCGATTTAAGCTTGTTACTATAACTGCTGTCTTAGCTAGATAAAAAAGCTTGCAACGGGCAGGCTTTTTTATGGTATAATATCTCCTGACTCAAAAAGAGAGAACGGAGATAAGCAAATGGCTTTAACAGCTGGTATTGTTGGTTTGCCTAACGTTGGGAAATCAACGCTTTTTAATGCAATTACTAAGGCAGGGGCAGAAGCGGCTAACTATCCTTTTGCCACTATTGACCCTAATGTCGGTATGGTTGAAGTGCCGGACGAACGCTTGGAAAAATTGACCCAACTGATTCATCCTAAAAAGACGGTACCCACAACCTTTGAATTTACCGATATTGCTGGTATTGTTAAGGGAGCCTCTAAGGGTGAAGGTCTAGGCAATAAGTTCTTGGCCAACATTCGTGAAGTGGATGCTATTGTTCATGTGGTTCGGGCTTTCGACGATGAAAATGTCATGCGGGAGCAAGGGCGTGAGGCTGCCTTTGTTGACCCTCTGGCTGATATTGACACCATCAATCTGGAATTGATTCTGGCGGATTTGGAGTCTGTCAATAAACGATATGCTCGGGTGGAAAAAATTGCCCGTACACAAAAGGATAAGGATTCGGTAGCCGAGTTCAATGTGCTCGCTAAGATTAAGCCAGTCTTGGAAGATGGAAAGTCTGCTCGGACCATTGATTTTACAGACGAAGAAGCCAAAATTGTTAAGGGACTCTTTCTTCTAAGCACCAAGCCTGTTCTTTATGTGGCTAATGTCAATGAGGACCAGGTGGCTGATCCAGACTCTATTGACTACGTCAAGCAAATCCGTGAGTTTGCGACGACCGAAAATGCGGAAGTCGTGGTTATCTCAGCTCGGGCTGAGGAAGAAATTTCTGAATTGGACGACGAGGACAAGGGTGAATTTCTTGAAGCCATGGGACTTACAGAATCCGGTGTGGATAAGTTAACTCGGGCGGCCTACCATCTGCTGGGCTTGGGCACCTATTTCACTGCTGGCGAAAAGGAAGTGCGGGCTTGGACCTTCAAGCGAGGCATCAAGGCTCCTCAAGCTGCCGGTATCATTCACTCTGACTTTGAACGGGGCTTCATTCGAGCTGTGACCATGTCCTATGATGATTTGGTAGCCTATGGCTCAGAAAAAGCGGTCAAGGAAGCTGGTCGCCTTCGTGAAGAAGGTAAGGATTATGTGGTCCAAGATGGGGATATTATGGAGTTCCGCTTCAACGTTTAATTTTAAAAAATAATAGTTACCAAAGGCTGGAACCTTCTTCCAGTCCTTTTGGTCTTTCTAATACTGAGTAAAAATCAAACTTGAAATTGTTTCCAAGTTGAAAACTTTTGTTTTGGGTTAATCTGTGAACGAAGTGAGCCAAATCTGATATTTTCGTTGTAGTGGTATTATCAGTGATACTGACAGTGTCACTGATAACGGGATTTTTGAAACTTTAGGTTCAAAAATTAGGAATGAAACTTCGAAGGAGTTTGCTTCCGTCCGCACTACCTAAGAAAATATCAAAAATTAGATTTTGAAGTTTGATGAGCATGGAATGGGAAAAATAAGATGACAAAATTGATTGTTGGTCTGGGAAATCCAGGCTCAAAATATGATAAAACTAAGCATAATATCGGCTTTATGGCCATTGATGAGATTACAAAAAATCTGGATGTGACCTTTAGCGAGGATAAAAATTTCAAGACCCTGGTTGGCTCCAGCTTTCTTAATGGCGAGAAGGTTTATTTCGTTAAGCCCTTGACTTTTATGAATGAGAGTGGTCAGGCTGTCCAGGCCCTTTTGACCTACTTCAATATTGCTATTGCGGACCTATTGGTCATCTACGATGACTTGGATATGGCTGTTGGTAAGATTCGTTTCCGGCAGAAAGGGTCAGCTGGTGGTCACAATGGTATCAAGTCCATTATCAAGCATATTGGTAGTCAGGAATTTGACCGTATCAAGGTTGGTATCGGCCGGCCCAAGCCTGGTAGCAAGGTGGTCCATCATGTCCTGTCTACCTTTAGTCAGGATGACTATGCGACAATTTTAGCCTCTCTGGAACGAGTGGCTGCTGCTGTTAACTTTTATTTGGAGTCTGACGATTTTGAACAGACCATGCAAAAATACAATGGATAAGACACTTTTACAACTTTTTAATCAAAATAAACAACTGCAAGAATGGCAGGATAAGACAGGTCTCTTAGGACGCCAACTGGTCATGGGACTCAGCGGTGCCAGTAAGAGTTTGGCGATTGCGGGGAACTTTTTAGCCAATCAAGGTAAGTTAGTCATTCTGACAGCCAGTCAAAATGAAGCTGAAAATCTGGCTAGCGATCTCGTGGGACTTGTGGGTGATGACCAAGTCTATCAATTCTTTGCGGATGATATTGTCGGGGCAGAGTTTATTGTTGCTTCGCAGGAAAAATCCCTCTCTCGGGTGGAGAGTCTTAATTTTTTGCTGGATGAGAGAAAATCTGGTATTTTGGTGACCAGTCTTTTGGGAGCCAGGGTCCTTTTGCCCAATCCCCAGGACTATGCCAGCTTTGTTTTGACCTTTAACCTGGGTCAGGATTATGACCTGTCTGGTCTGGCTAAGACCTTGACCAGTTTGGGCTATAAGAAGGTCTCCCAGGTGCTCTCACTGGGCGAATTTAGTCAGCGGGGAGATATTCTCGATATCTACGATGGCAAGACAGACCAGGCCTACCGCTTGGAATTCTTCGGGGATGAGTTAGATAGTTTGCAGACTTTTGACCCTGAGAGTCAAAAGTCGCTGGAAAATCTAGAGAGCTTCACCCTAAGCCCTGTTGATGAGGCCGTTTTGACGCAGGAGAATCGGCGACTTGCCCTAGCTAAGTTAGAGGTGGAACTGGAGCGTGTTCAAAATGACCAGCTCAAGGACTATCTGGAAGGGCTCTATACGACTCTGGCCGATGGCCATCGCCATCAAGATTTTAAGAAGTTTTTGTCTTATTTTTATGACAGAACTTACAGTCTCTTGGATTATTTGCCCCAAGGGACGCCAATATTTTTTGATGATTTTCAAAAGTTAACCGACCGCAATGCCAAGTTAAATCTGGAGATTACCAACTACCTGACCGAAAATTTGCAGCAGGCTAAGGCCGTCTCCAACCAGGTCTATTTTGCTGATATTTTTCAGGACTTACGCAATTATCAACCCGCCAGCTTCTTTTCTAATTTCCACAAGGGTCTGGGTAATATTCGCTTCCAGAAGATCTACAATTTCACCCAGTATGCTATGCAGGAATTTTTCAATCAAATTCCTCTATTGGTGGATGAAATCAACCGTTACCTCAAGACTAGGGCGACTGTTATCTTGCAGGCTGACTCGCAAGCTAAGCTGGAAAAGTTGCAAGCAGATCTGCGGGAATACGCTTGTGACCTGCCCATAGTAGCTGCTGATGAGTTAGAGCAGGGAATGGCTCAGCTGACCCAGGGTAATCTGACCAACGGCTTTTACTTTGCTGACCAAAAGCTGGTCTTGATTACAGAAAAAGAAATTTTCCACAAGACCCCCAAACGGCGGATTCGCCGGCAAAATATTAGCAATGCCGAGCGACTCAAGGACTACAATGAGCTACAAAAGGGAGATTATGTGGTCCACAATGTCCATGGTATCGGGCGTTTTCTGGGAATTGAAACCATCGAAATCAAGGGCGTGCATAGGGACTATCTGACCGTCCAGTATCAAAATGCTGACAGGATTTCCATCCCTGTTGAGCAGATTGAATTGCTGTCCAAATATATGGCCAGTGATGGTAAAGAGCCCAAAATCAATAAGCTCAATGATGGCCGCTTCCAAAAGGCCAAGCAGAAGGTCTCCAAGCAGGTTGAAGATATTGCTGATGACCTCCTCAAGCTCTATGCCGAACGCAGTCAGCTCAAGGGCTTTGCCTTCTCAGCCGATGACGACAATCAGAGGGAATTTGAGGAAGACTTTGCCTACGTTGAAACCGATGACCAAGTCCGCTCCATCAAGGAGGTCAAGGCTGACATGGAATCCGATAAACCCATGGATCGGCTCTTGGTTGGTGATGTCGGCTTTGGGAAGACCGAGGTGGCCATGCGGGGAGCCTTCAAGGCAGTCAATGATGGCAAGCAGGTCGCTGTCCTAGTGCCGACAACCGTTCTGGCCCAGCAGCACTACAATAATTTCAAGGAACGCTTTGAAAATTATGCCGTCCAAGTCGGTATCCTCAGTCGCTTCCAGACCAAAAAGGAGCAAACGGAAACCCTGACTGCTCTGAGTAAGGGACAAATTGACATTATTATCGGGACCCACCGCCTACTCTCTAAGGACGTGGAATTTTTGGATTTAGGACTGATTGTCATTGATGAGGAGCAACGCTTCGGGGTTAAGCATAAGGAAAAGCTCAAGGAACTCAAGAAAAAATCCGATGTATTGACTCTGACGGCCACGCCCATTCCTCGGACCTTACATATGTCCATGCTGGGGATTCGGGATTTGTCAGTCATCGAAACGCCTCCGACCAATCGTTATCCAGTTCAGACCTATGTTTTAGAAACCAATCCTGATATGATTCGCGAGGCTATCATTCGGGAAATTGACCGAGGCGGACAAGCTTTTTATGTCTATAATCGAGTGGAAACTATTGACCGCAAGGCCATGGAGTTGCAGGAATTAGTTCCTGAAGCTAATATTGGTATCGTTCACGGTCAGATGAGCGAAATCCAGCTGGAAAACACCCTCTTTGACTTCCTAGATGGGGTCTATGACGTCCTAGTAGCAACAACCATCATTGAGACAGGGATTGACATGCCCAATGTCAACACCCTCTTTGTGGAAAATGCTGACTGGATGGGTCTCTCGACCCTCTATCAATTGCGGGGCCGGGTTGGCCGTAGTAATCGGATTGCCTATGCCTACCTTATGTATCAGCCTGATAAGGTCTTGAGTGAGGCTTCCGAGAAAAGGTTGGATGCCATCAAAGGCTTTACCGAGCTGGGGTCAGGCTTCAAAATTGCCATGCGGGATCTCTCTATCCGTGGGGCTGGCAATATTCTGGGGGCCTCCCAGAGTGGCTTTATTGACTCGGTTGGTTTTGAACTCTATTCACAAATGTTGCAAGAAGCCATCCAGCACAAACAAGGCCAAAGTCAGGTCCGCCAGAAGGGCAATGCTGAAATCAATCTTGGAATTGACGCCTACCTTCCTAATGACTACATCGATGATGAGCGCCAAAAAATCGAAATCTACAAGCGAATTCGGGAAATTTCCTCCCAGGAAGATTACCAAAACCTGCAGTCTGAGTTAATTGACCGCTTTGGCGACTATCCCGACCAGGTGGCCTACCTGTTAGAAATCGGTCTGGTCAAGTCTTATCTGGATGCTGTCTTTGTTCAACTAGCTGAGAAGAAGCAGGAGGAAGTGACCATCCGTTTTGAAAAGGTCAGCCAAAATCTCTTTTTGACCCAGGACTATTTTGAAGCCCTGTCGGCAACCAATCTCAAAGCTAGAATTGGTGAGCATCAAGGTCAAATCGAAGTTATTTTTGATGGCCGCCGAAAAAAGGACTACGAAATTTTAGAAGAGTTAAGCAAATTTGGCCAGCAATTCTCGGAAATCAAGGATCGAAAAGCTAGCCAAAAGGCATAAAGTCCTGCGTTTTTTAGAAATTCATGATAAAATAAGGAAAATTATAAACACAGAAATTCTCTTAAATTCTGGAGGAAAGATGCGATTAGATAAGTATTTAAAGGTCTCTCGGATTATTAAACGCCGTCCAGTCGCCAAGGAAGTGGCTGATAAGGGGCGGATTAAGGTCAACGGTATCTTGGCTAAATCATCGACAGACTTGAAGCTCAATGATGAGATTGAGATTCGCTTTGGCAACAAGCTCTTGACGGTGCGCGTGCTAGAAATGAAGGACAGCACCAAGAAAGATGATGCCCAAAAAATGTATGAAATTCTTAATGAAAAAAGGATAAAGGCAGATGAGCAAGAGTGATAAGGTTGTTCAGTTAAACAACGACTATATCAAGGAAACCAATTTAACCAAGCGCTACGAAGAAGAGGAAGCCCGCAAACGCCATCGTTTTATGGGCTGGACCCTGATTTTTGTCATTCTACTTTTTATTTTGCCAACCTACAATTTGGTTTCCAGCTATCGGGATTTGCAAAGCAAAAAGGCCGAAATCGTTAAACTGAAGGCAAATTACAAGGAGACCAAGGCAGAGACCAGTAAGGAAGAACAATTAGCCAAACAGCTCAAGGACGATGAGTTTGTCCAAAAGTATGCCAGGGCTAAGTACCATTACTCCAACTCAGGCGAAGTGACCTTTATTATTCCTGAACTGGTTCCCCAATAATTATGGAAAATTTGATTGAGACAATTGAAAAATTTTTGGCTTACTCCGATGAAAAGTTGGAGGAGCTCCACCAAAAAAATCAATCCTTAAAGGAGGAGGATCCTCATGAGGATTAAGCCAGGCAATGAGACAGTAAAACTCTTTGCCTTTTTGGTTTTACTGCAAGTCTTTTTGGTTGCCTTTCCTATGGACAAGGGGAGTCGACAGAAAAACGAGTCTTCTAGCAAAAATTTTTCCTACATGTACTTTGCTAAACTGCCACAAAATCCTAATGTTTACAAGACAGTCACAACTTATTCTGACCCAGCTCTCTCTAAGAAAGCCGGCCGGCTTCAACCTAACTCAAAAATTAGCCTCAAGAAAATCATGGCTAATAAAAAGGGGATTCCTGTTTTTCAGTTGGCCAATGGCAACTATGCTAAGGCTAGTTTTCAGGACTTCTATGATGACCGAGTTTTGACGACGCAGAAGCTTGAGAAACCTAAGGAATATTGGACTTCTGATTCAGTCAAGGTTTATCAGCATCCCTATGTTTCTGGACAGGCCCCTAAAAAAAACAGCTTGAGAGCCTATAGTAAAATTCAGGTCAGCCAGCAGGCGACAACCCATCATGGCAAGTATTTTTACGTCAAAGACCAGGGGTGGTTGGATGAGAAGACCCTGACGCAGAAGGATGTTCGAATTGAAAAGGTCCAAGAACTTCTTAAACAGAAATACGACAACAGCAGTAAGTATAGTATTTATGTCAAAGAGCTTGACAATGGCAAGGAAGCGCAAATTAATGCAGACAAGGTTATGTATTCAGCTAGTGTCAGCAAATTGCCCTTGCTCTACTATGTTCAAGACCAATTGAATAAAGGCAAGATAACAGGCTCCCAAAACCTAACCTACACTGCAGCTGTCAATAGTTTCAAGGATGCCTACAAAACTGAAGGTAGTGGCACGATGAGCAAGACTGCCGACAATAAGAAATATAGCATCAGTGATTTAGAGAGCCATGTTACTCAGTTTTCTGATAATGTTGCAACAAACATCCTGGGTTACTATGTGGCCCATCAGTATGATAAGGACTTCCAAAAGGCCATAAAATCAGCTATTGGCGAGAAGTGGGACATGAAGAGCCGGAAGGTTTCAGCTAAGACTGCGGGCAAGATGATGGAAGCTATTTATAAGCAAAATGGTGATATCACTAACTATCTATCGTCAACAGATTATGATAATCAGCGAATTTCTAAGAATATCTCAGTTAAGGTAGCCCACAAGATTGGCGATGCCTATGACTACCGTCACGATGTGGCCATTGTTTATGGAGATACTCCCTTTATCCTTTCTGTATTTACGGAAAATGCCAGCTACGAAGACATTACAGCCATTGCCGATGATGTCTATAGAATATTAAAATGAAGATGCAGAAAATTTTACAAGAAATCCAAAAACATGAATATTTTGCCCAACATGACAAGGTTTTAGTAGCTGTTTCTGGTGGAGTGGATTCAATGAATTTACTCCTTTTCTTGCAGGCTCATCAAGAAGACTTAGCTATACAGATTGGTTTGGCCCATGTCAATCATAAGCAGCGCCAAGAGTCGGAGATTGAAGAGGCTTATCTGAGAAAATGGGCTCAGGATCATCAAGTCCCATTTTATTTAGCCCATTTTTCTGGAAACTTCTCAGAAAAAACTGCCAGAGAGTTTCGCTACGATTTTTTCAAAAGAGTTATGGAAGAAGAAGGCTATACAGCCTTGGTGACTGCCCATCATGCTGATGACCAGGCTGAAACTATTTTTATGCGACTCTTGCGAGGCAGTCGTCTCAGACATCTGGTGGGAATGCAGCCTGTGAAAAGTTTTGGCCCTGGCCAACTGATTCGCCCTTTTTTAAAAATTGAAAAGAAGGATTTGCCAGATATTTTTCACTTCGAGGATGAGAGCAACCAGAGTGATACTTATCTGCGCAATCGCATTCGGCACCACTATTTGCCAAGCTTATCCCAGGAGAACCCTAAGTTTTCTGCTGCCCTAAGAGAGCTGGGCAAGGAAACAGACTACTTACTGATGGCCCTGAGCGATTTGACGGCTGACATAGAGGAAAACAATCTGCAAAGTTTCCGCAAACAAAGTCCTGCCGTCCAGTATTATTTGCTCCAAAATTATCTGGAGGATTTTCCAGATTTATCGCTGACTAGGGCACAGTTTGAGAGCCTTCTAAAAAAAATTGGCCAGGCCAGTCCAGAAGATAGCTACCTGAAAGCAGGCTACTATCTTCACCTCCAAAAAGATCAATTTTACTTGGATAAAATCGGTCCTCGGACGGATAGCGTTTTCCCTGCGCAAGTGTTAAAATATGGCAATATCGTCAGTTTTGGTCAAACCAGCTTTGAATTTGGACAGACTGGTGAGATTGCCATGACCAGTCTGGAGCCTGTTACCCTTCGTCCGAGACAGGCTGGTGACAGTATTGATTTCGGTAGTTTTCACAAGAAAATCCGTCGTCTTTTTATCGACGAAAAAATTCCCACTCAAGAACGTTCTCAGGCTATTGTAGCTGAGCAGAATGATCAAATTATTTTTGTCTTAGTCGGAGGACACTTATATTTGAGAAAAGAATCTCAGTGTGTTACAATTAAAGCTAAATTGTGTATAAAAACTAGAAAAAATGGTGACCTATGACCCTGGATAGTGATATTGAAAAAGTCCTTTATTCTGCTGAAGAAATAGCAACCAAGGCCGAAGAACTTGGTCAACAACTGACTAAAGATTACGAGGGAAAAAATCCTCTCCTGGTCGGTGTTTTAAAAGGTGCAGTCCCCTTTATGGCAGAGTTGATTAAACATATCGATACGCATATTGAAATCGACTTTATGGTTGTGTCATCCTACCAAGGTGGTACCAAAAGTAGCGGTGAAGTCAAAATTCTGAAAGATGTCGATACCAATATTGAAGGTCGTGATGTCATCTTTGTTGAGGACATTATTGATACAGGTCGTACCCTCTTGTATTTGCGAGATATGTTTAAGTATCGTCAAGCTAAGTCCGTCAAAATTGCAACGCTTTTTGATAAACCAGAAGGTCGGGTTGTTGATATTGATGCTGACTATGTCTGTTATGACGTTCCCAATGAATTCGTCGTAGGTTTCGGTCTGGATTATGCTGAAAAATATCGCAACCTTCCTTACGTCGGTGTTCTCAAGGAAGAGTTTTATAAAACAAGCAATTAGAAAGATATTTGTTAGTCAATGAATAATAAAAATAGAAATGGTCTCGTCAAAAATGGCTATATCTATCTCGTTTTAATCGTTCTTGCCGTAACAGCGGCTAACTTTTGGTTGCGAGGAGATTCTGGTCAGACACGCGAAGTTGGTTATTCAACTTTAGTCAAAGAAATTAAATCTGGTGATGTTAAGTCTGTTACCTATCAGCCAAGCGGTAGTGTTGTTAAGGTAACAGGAGACTATGCCAAAGCTAAAAAGACATCATCCAGTAATTCCAGCTTTAATCTTTTGAATACCTCTGGTTCGGAAAAAGTAACTAAATTTACATCGGTTATTCTCCCTAGTGATAGTTCGATGGAACAGTTGCAAACGGCAGCCGATGAGTCAAAGACTAAGATTAAGGTTATTCCTGAAAGTTCCAGTGGGACAATTATGTCCTATGTCTTTAGCCTCTTTGTTCCTTTGGTTATCATGGGACTACTTTTCTACTTCATGATGAACCAAGGCGGTGGCGGCGGCGCCCGGGGTGCCATGAGTTTTGGACGCAACAAAGCTAAGGCTGCCAGCAAGGATGATATCAAGGTTCGTTTTTCTGATGTTGCTGGTGCAGAAGAGGAAAAACAAGAGCTAGTTGAAGTTGTTGATTTTCTGAAAAATCCTAAAAAATATCGGTCATTGGGGGCTCGTATTCCAACTGGTGTTCTTCTTGAAGGCCCTCCCGGAACTGGTAAAACTCTCCTAGCTAAGGCCGTTGCTGGTGAAGCAGGTGTTCCTTTCTTCAGCATTTCGGGATCTGACTTCGTTGAAATGTTTGTTGGGGTTGGGGCTAGTCGTGTTCGTTCCCTCTTTGAAGATGCCAAGAAGGCTGAACGAGCTTTGATTTTCATTGATGAAATTGATGCTGTTGGTCGTCGTCGCGGTGCCGGAATGGGTGGCGGAAATGACGAACGCGAACAAACCCTCAACCAGCTTTTAGTTGAAATGGATGGCTTTGAAGGTAACGAAAGCATTATCGTGATTGCGGCAACCAACCGTAGCGATGTTCTTGACCCAGCTCTTCTTCGCCCAGGACGCTTTGACCGTAAGGTCCTCGTTGGTCGTCCTGATGTCAAAGGGCGTGAAGCTATTCTCAAGGTTCATTCAAAAAATAAACCACTCAAGGATGATGTTGACCTCAAGGTTATTGCTCAACAAACCCCAGGTTTTGTTGGGGCTGACCTTGAAAACGTCTTGAATGAAGCTGCTCTGGTTGCAGCCCGCCGTAATAAGACCAAGATTGATGCCAGCGATATTGATGAAGCTGAAGACCGTGTTATTGCTGGACCTTCTAAGAAAGACAAGAAGGTTTCTGAAAAAGAACGGCAAATTGTGGCCTTCCACGAGGCTGGTCATACCATTGTCGGTCTGGTTCTATCAAGTGCCCGCGATGTCCACAAGGTAACGATTGTCCCCCGTGGCCGTGCCGGTGGTTATATGATTTCCCTGCCTAAGGAAGATCAAAACCTCCTGTCTAAGGATGAGTTGAAAGAACAATTAGCTGGTCTCATGGGTGGTCGTGTCGCTGAAGAAATCATCTTCAATGTTCAAACCTCAGGAGCTTCCAATGACTTTGAACAAGCCACTGCTCTGGCTCGGGCCATGGTAGCTGAGTACGGTATGAGTGATAAGCTTGGCCCTGTTCAGTATGAAGGCAACCATGCCATGAACCCTGGACAAATGCCAGGCGATAAGTCTTATTCTAGTCAAACAGCCGTTCTGATTGACGAAGAAGTTCGCCAACTCTTGAATGAAGCTCGTAATAAGGCTGCAGATGTTATCAATTCAAACCGTGAAACCCACAAGTTGATTGCAGAAGCCCTACTCAAATACGAAACCTTGGATGCTGCTCAAATCAAGTCTATCTACGAAACAGGTAAGATGCCTGAAGAAGACCTAGACCAATCAGAAAAAGAAAATCATGCTCTTTCTTACGATGAAGTAAAGGAAAAGATGTCTGAAACTGATAACAAGAGCGAAAACTAAAGTAAGAAAAAGGGGTGCTAAGCTCCTTTTTTGTAGACTCTATTGAATAACAAGATTGAGAGAGAACTTAGCTGCGTCTCTCTTTTTCTTTTGTCCTTAGGACTCCCTGCAGTGAGACTAAGCGCTTCCTTTGGCTCAAAAGTATTTACAATCAATTTTCCCTATGATAAACTTACAATTGTAGAAAATTCAAGGAGAGATAAGTGAATATTTTTCGAAAAAAAGATCCTCGTCAGATCAAAACAGAAATGGCTCGAAGTTTAGGGGTAGCTGACCTCGTATTTCTTGGTCTCGGGTCAATGGTAGGGACTGGTATCTTTACCATTACGGGGATCGGTGCTGCTAACTATGCTGGACCTAGTTTGGTCATTTCCATTGTTATTGCTGCAATTGCAGTGGGAATTTCGGCCCTCTTTTATGCAGAGTTTGCTTCTCGCTTACCAGCTAATGGTGGTGCTTATAGCTATACCTATGCTACCTTGGGAGAATTTCCAGCTTGGATGGTTGGCTGGATGATTATTATGGAATTCTTGATTGCTATCTCCAGTGTGGCTTCAGGATGGGGAACCTACCTCAAGGGACTTTTGGCCAATTTCAATATTACTCTACCAACGGCCCTAAATGGGACATTTGATCCAAACAAGGGAACCTATATTGATTTGCTACCAGTTTTAGTAATGGTGGCTGTGACAGCCTTGGTTTTGATGAATTCTAAGTCTGTTTTACGCTTTAATAGTTTTTTGGTTATCTTGAAATTCTCAGCTCTGGCTCTTTTTATTATAACTGGCCTCTTCTTTATTAAAACAGCTAACTGGTCTAACTTTATGCCTTATGGTATCGGTCAATTCTATGGGGGCAAAACAGGGATGATTGCTGGGGCTTCAATTATGTTCTTTGCCTTTCTTGGTTTTGAATCTCTGTCAATGACAGTTGATGAGGCTAAGGAGCCCCATAAAACTGTTCCACGGGGCATTACCCTATCTTTGATTATTGTGACGATTCTTTATGTTGTCGTTACCCTAGTTTTGACAGGAATTGTCCATTACACTAAGTTAGGTGTTGCCGATGCGGTTGCTTTTGCCCTGCGTCATGTTGGTCTGTCTTGGGCAGCCAATTACGTTTCCACGGTTGCCATTTTGACGCTAATCACGGTTTGTATCTCAATGACTTATGCCCTATCTCGTACAGTTTATAGTATCAGCCGAGATGGTCTCTTGCCAAAAGTATTTCGGCATATTTCAAAAAAATCGAAGATTCCCGATAATGCTACGGTGTTGGTAGGTTTCTTTGCCATTATTTTTGCAGGTATCGTTCCTCTGAATGCCTTGGCAGAGTTTGTCAATATCTGTACCTTGGCTTACCTGATTGTTCTTGCAGTAGCCCTGATTAAATTGCGTCGGGATAAGGGGAAAACAGAAGCGGATCAATTTAAAACCCCTCTTGTTCCTTTCTTGCCCATTATCTCAATCGTCATTTGTTTATCACTAATGAGTCAATTCATGATAGTTACTTGGATTGCTTTTGGTGTAGCTGTTATCATTGGTATTCTTATTTATGTTCTATACGGCTACAGTAACTCAACGATTGATTAATAAATCAGTACCACCCAGGTTGTTAAATCTGGGTATTTTTAATCTCCAAAAAAAGTCCCGAATTGTCAAGTTAAGTGCAACAGTTGTTATCTGATACCAAGTTGAAGA
>OLOB01000929.1_pt1 | contig 20645 bp, 20 predicted proteins | sample 1671911 | NCBI WGS metagenome assembly OLOB01 (sample SAMEA3136625, study PRJEB25190) | human gut metagenome | biome: human gut; feature: human-associated habitat; material: faeces | place: Austria | collected 2013
CGACTGCTGCCTCCCGTAGGAGTCTGGGCCGTATCTCAGTCCCAATGTGGCCGTTGAGCCTCTCAGCTCGGCTACCGATCGTTGCCTTGGTAGGCCGTTACCCCACCAACTAGCTAATCGGACGCAAGACCATCTATTAGCGGATTTCTCCTTTTCTAGCTGTACCATGCGGTACTACTAGCTTATGCGGTATTAGCAACGATTTCTCGTTGTTATTCCCCTCTAATAGGCAGGTTTCTTACGTGTTACTCACCAGTCCGCCACTAAAGCCATTGTTATATCTCGTCCCTCAGATAAATCTTCGTTCTGAGTTATAACGACTTCCGTTCGACTTGCATGTCTTATGTGCGCCGCCAGCGTTAATCCTGAGCCAGGATCAAACTCTCTAATTAATTGTATATATACTGTCTCTTTCGAGACCTTACATATCGGTTTGATTTGGTATGTTTCCATACCCTAGCTTTGATTTTTACTTTTGGTTTTCTCCAAATTTTTGGTTTAGTACGAATCGTTGGTTAGACGATTCTAAAACTCATTTAAAGGATTTTATTGTTTATTTTTCAATGTACTTTCGTTCTCTCTTCAAAATCGAGAACGCCACTTATTGTACCATTTATTTTTAACTTTGTCAACACTTTTTTGTAATATTTTTTAACTTTTTTTCCAACAAAAAAATTAGTAATTTTCTGTCTTTATTCTTCGCCTTAAATATTACTAATTATATACTACTTTCTATATAATTGTGTCTTCATATTTACTTGGTACTCATATATATTACTACTTTTTTCGCCACGTGTCAACACTTTTTTCAAAAAAAGTTAAAAAAGTTTTATATTTTTATTTCTGAAGTAATTTACCATATTATTTTCGTTTACCTGTAATTAATTTAGTTCTCAAGAATACAATATTTAGAGGGGTTTTTATGGGAAATAAGGGGTTAGATTTTAAACATAAGGAAGTTATTAATATTGTTGATGGAAAAAGACTTGGTTTTGTTCAAGATGTTACAGCAAATCTTGAAACTGGAATTATCACTTCTATAATTGTTCCTGGTAGTACTAAACTTTTTAATGTATTTGCATCTAATGACTTAGTTATTCCTTGGCAGAACATAAAATGTATTGGTGATGATGTTATATTAGTAGAAATAAATTAGACCTAGGAGATTTCTCCTAGGTCTTTTGATTTTCAATGCGAAGAGCTTCAACTTGTTCCCAAAATTCTTGTACTTTTGAGCTGCTGTCTTTTTCCAAAGATTTTTCTTTAAGCTTGAGCACAACTTCATCAGACACCCAATTCTCAACAATGCATTTCAGAATTGTTCTGTTCAAAAGTGCTTCTGTTACATACATGCTTGCAATAAATTGTTCTTTTGTTTTTTCAGTATCTGCATAAGCTTTTGTAAGCTCTTTTGCCTTGCCTTTTGGAGGTATGTATTCCATCCTTTTAACTACGAGTCCTTGATAGTATCTAAAAGACCGTTTTCTAGCACTTCTTCCAGCCTTGGCTTCAGAGTTATTCATGGCTTTTTGAGCCATGAGTCTTACAGTTTCCATGTCAACAACGTTTTCCACTACAGCCTTTTTTAAAATGTTATAGAAAGTACTGTCGCTAATTCCTTGTTCTTCAGAAATCTTTGTGTGTGCATGTGGCGAACTTGATTCTACATACTGTTTTGCAATCATCGCAATTTGCTTCCGTGAAAAATCTTTGACTGTCTTTCCCATTGTTGTAAATTTCTCCTTTCGCGAAAATCTATAAATGTTTGACTACATTATTATATCATCTTCCTTTGCTTTATGTCAACTTTATGCTAGTAGCTTTTTAACTGCATCACTAATAGTTTTTCCATCTGCTGATGCACCAATCTTTTCCTTTGCAGATTTCATTACAGTTCCCATATCCTTCATGCTTGTTGCACCTGTTTCTTCTATTACTGTTTTTACTATTGCCTCAACTTCTTCAACTGATAGTTGTTTTGGTAAGTATTCAGCAAGTATTTCCATTTCTTCTTTGTTTTGTTTTATTAAATCTTCTCTTCCACTTTTTTCAAATTCATCTTCTGCATCTTTTCTCTTCTTTGATTCCTTTGCAATAATTTCTATAACTTGTTCGTCTGTTAGCTCAATTTGTTTATCTTTCTCAACTTGAAGTACAGCAGCTCTTACCATTTGAATTGTATTTTTTCTTATCAAGTTTTTGTCTTTCATTGCTTCTTTTAAATCATTTAATAATTTTTCTTTAATCATAGTTTATCATCCTCCTGTTAAATTTTATCATATTCAATTTATTAAGTCAATTACTGTTAATAATTAATTGTTGTATTTGGAAATATTATGTAAATATGGTATAATAGAAGTGTAGGGTGCATACCTTTATATAAAATTTTTTCTTTCATATATAATTAAGGAGGAAACCACATGAAGAAACAGGAAAGATTAAATACTTTAATTCGGGAGGTGGTAAATCTCATTATTAAATTCTTTAAGCCATATGGCATTTCAGATGAACTGCTTACTATTCCCAAAAATGTTAAGCATATGGGGTTTAAAGTTGGTTTCATCAATTTAGGGACAACTGTAATTGCTCTTGTTTTTGCATTCATGCTTAAAGTCACAAACATGATGATTGAACGCAGGCTAATTTTGCTTGGGATCATATTATTCATGTTATATCGTGGACAGCAAGTTGTAAAAGAAGCATTTCATTTATTTGAAAGTTCTGAAAACAAGAAGTTTGAACTTATATTTGAAGACGAAATTGTTTTTAGAGGCAGCCAGATTATCGGCAAGACATCAAACAAGGTTTTGAAGTATGATGCATCAAATAAGTTGTACAAGGTGATGAGCAATGAATCGGTTTTAAATACCATCAAGAACTATTTGCAAAATATGTGGCGGCAGAAAATTCAACATACTTTTGATGTATTTGAAATGATTAGTGTAATTATTATGCTAACCATAGCCATATTAACCAACACATCTATTGACCAAGTTGTTTTTATTCCTCTGATTTTAATATTTGTGCTTATCTCTTTCTTTTGTTCAGCATATATTAGTTTGAATAGAGAAGCATATTATAAAAAACACAGGGAGTATAACAACGAACAGTCCTTGATAATTAATGATTTACTCCGTGTTTCAGTAATTGTTAAAAATGACTTGGACATGAGAATTAACAAATTTCAAAAGACTGTTATTGCAAGTAACGAAAATGTTACAAAGTTTCACAAGAAGATGAATTTGTCTAGGTTGTTTGTAACAATAATGGAAGCATTTAGCCAGTATGGAATTATAATATTCTATCTGTTAGGAGTTGAATGGAACAGTATAACATTAGCAACCATAACAGAGATTGCTGCTACACTGATCATTGTTGAAACTGCTTTAGCACAGATTAGTCGAATTGCTGAAACCTTAAATAGCCACAATGAGCGGCTTACAATACTGGAAAAAGAAGAAGCTGACATGTCTTTAATTTTGGATGTATATCATAATGAAGCTGCAAAGATTTCAACACCCAAAATTGTTGATAACATAAACATCAAGCCCTTCTCCATTCAGTATTTAGAAGAATCTGAAAATGATAAGCCTTTCACATTAGTGTCAAGAGAACCTATACACATTTATAATGGAGAAGTAGTAATTCTGTATGGTCCTTCTGGTAGTGGAAAATCGACATTTATGAAAATGTTGACTGAAAGAATTAGATTGGAAAAAAGTATAGATATACCTTCAACATCACGCTTTTTGTTCTACGATGAAAAGTTGAAATTTGGCAGTTTAAGTATTTTTGAAGAGCTGTTTTGTTGCAGCGAAACTCCTGATCTTGCAAAAATGCAAAATATTCTTGAGCATCTTCATTTGTGGTGCGAAATAAAATCTAATTGCTTTGATGTATGGAAGTGGATGAAAGAGAAACAGTTTGAACAATCGCTTTCAAATGGGCAAAAACAGAGACTTATTCTTGCAAAAATGTTATATTGGTTAGATGAAAATATTGATGTTATGGTTTTAGATGAATGCACTTCTGGTCTTGATGATAAGACAGAATCTGATTCAGCTGATGCAGAAAGAATTCTAGAATACGTTGTGAGATATGCAAATAGTGATAAAAGGCGAATTGTAATTATCTCAACACACCAAAACATCGATGGTTTCAAGCAGAACCTTGCGAGTGAATACACTTTTAGGAACTTACAGTTTTCAAAGGAAGGGGAATGTAATTTAGTAAGAGAGATTTAAAACATTTAAACTACTGTTTTTTCGATTAGGAAAGTGCAATGCACTTTCCTAATTTTTAAATAATAAAAAATAGAGACTTTTAAAGTCTCTAAATATGGTCGGGGTGACACGGATTGAACGTGCGACCTCATGGTCCCAAACCACGCGCTCTCCCAACTGAGCTACACCCCGTTTTTATGTACTTGAATATAATACCACATTTTTTACTACTTTGCAAGCCTTTTTCTTAAATTTTCAAATATTTTTGTAAAAAATGGTGCGCCTGGAGGGATTCGAACCCCCGATCTCAAAGTTCGTAGCCTTGCATTCTATCCAGCTAAACTACAGGCGCCTAAAGTACCTCACGGCACTTTATATATTATACTAGCTTTTTTTGTCATTTTCAAGTAGTTTTATGATTTTTGTTAAAGTTCTTTAATTCTAAATCTTCTGTTGCTGGCTCTGTTATTAGTTTTCCTTTATAATCATACCTTGAGCCATGACATGGGCAGTCCCAGGTTTTATCTAGGTTGTTCCATGTTAGTTCACAGCCTAAATGTTTGCAATATGGCTCTACTGCATATATTTCTCCATTTTTATCTTTATATATTCCTAGCTTTTGTCCATCATAATCAACTACCCCTCCGAGTGTCCTTTTTTAAGTCTTCGAATTTGTAGGTTGGAGTTTTTAATTTATTTATTCCAAGTGAATACACTGTTTGTTTTAGCATGTTTCCAAATTCTTTTCTGTTTTTTACTGGTTCCATTCTTGTTGCATTATAAATTTCAGCATATTCATTTTCCTTGCCTGAAATTTTATCGCTTATTATTTTTGCTGCAACATGTGATGTTGTCATACCCCACTTGTTATATCCGGTAGCTATATAAAAGTTAGGCATTAGGTTTGAGAATTCTCCAATAGATGCAACTTTATCTAGTGATATACAATCTTGCGTATTCCATCTGTATTTTGTCTTCATTGATGGGTATATTTCTTTTGCATATGTCTCTAGGCTTTTATAGCAAAGTTCTAAGTTTTTTGTAGTTTCTCCTGTTTTATGTTTTTCTCCTCCAATTAGTAAAATATCATCTTTTACACTTCTAAAAGATGCTCCTGGAGTTTCTGCTGATATATACATTCCTGTACCTATTTTAGAATGTGGTTCTATTCCTATTTCATATGATTTTTCTTGGTACATTTTCAAAAAGTGTAACCCTGGGAAATTCTTTATTGGATAATGTGTTGCCATTACTACATATTTTGCTTTTATATTGTTATTTTCTGTTTTTACGTTGTAATAACTTCCATCTCTTTTTACATCTTGAACTCTTGAATTTGTGTATATTTGAACATTGTATTCTTTTAAAACTTCAGCTATTTTATATAAATATTTTAGTGGATGAAATTGTGCCTGATTTTGCATTTCTATTCCAATTTTTATTTCAAATGGTAAGTCAATTTTGTTTACTAACTTAGGAGTTCCTCCTATGCTCTCTAGCACATTCACTTCATCTTTTATTTTTTGCACATATTCTTCTTTGCATGTATAAATGTAATTGTTTGTTCGTATAAATTCGCAGTCAATTTTTTCTTTTGTTACTATTTTTTCTATTAAATCTATTGCTTCCTCATTTGCTTTGAAATATTTCTTTGCAAATTCTTCTCCAAAACTTTGAATTAAGTAACTGTATATTAAATTATGTTGGCTTGTAATTTTGGCTGTTGTGTTTTCAGTTACACCACTACAGATTTCTCCTTTATCTATAATGCATATTTTAAGTCCTGTTTCTAATAACATATACCCTGTTACAATACCTGTTATTCCTGCACCTATTATACATACATCTGCTTCAATATCTTCTTGTAAATTTAAAAAGCTTGGTCTAGTTGTTTTCTCTACCCAATATGATTTCATTTAAAACCATTCCTTTCTTGGTAAAAACACCTATTTCAAGCTTTCCCTTTAATTAATATTTTATTCATCAACAAGTGCTGTAACATTTGCAACAGCATATTCTTTGCAATGTGATATACTTATATCTATGCTTTTTATTTGTTCAAATTGTACCTTCAAGAATTCTATTTTTGGATTACCGTTTTCATCATTTACAATTTGTACATCTTTCCAACTTATCCCAAATTTATCTGGTAATAATGCTGATACTGTTTTGAATATTGCTTCTTTTGAAGCAAATCTTCCTGCATAGTGGCAATACTTTGCATTCCTCGTACTTTCGCAATATTCTATCTCTTTTGGAGTATATATTAAGTTTAAAAAGTTACTACCACTTCTTTCTATTGATTTTTTTATTCTTTCAATTTCAATTATATCTGTTCCACATAATATACGCATATTTTAAGTCCTTCCCTATTTTGTGTAATAAAAGCCTTCATCTGCTAGATGCCAACTACCTATAAAGTATATATAGATATTGTTATCTAGGTTTACTTGTGGGGTTAATACTTGCTTTCCGCCTTTATCTATTGCACCCCATAACCCATTTTGTTTTACTGCAGCAAAACCATATTTATTTTGTTCTGTTGCTTCATCATATATATAGTTTACTACAACATTTCCTTGGCTATCTACAAAGCCATATTTTCCGTCCTTTTTGCTTACATATAAAGTATTTCTAGTAAGTATATCTTTTACTTGTTTTTCTTCAAATTTATATGTGTAGTATTTATCTAGCCCATCAATTCTTGCTTTTATATAATCTTCTTCAAATACGAAAATTCCTTTTAATTTTTCAGTTAGGTTATTATCAAATATGCTTGTTTCAGTTTCTGTTTTGTCTGCTATAATTATATCTTTATCAGCCCAATATGTCATGTTTAGATATTCAAATCCAATTGAACTTACATTATCAGTATTTATTATTCCGTATTTTGAGTTTAATTTAGCTATATAGTATACTGAAAATGCATAGTTTAGTTCTTCATACATTGGTTCTATTTTTACTTCTCCTGATGTTGTTATTATTCCATATTTTTCGCCTTGTTTAACTATTACATAGTCTCCTTTTGAATATGTGTAATCATCATAGCTTTTATTAAGTACTTCCCCCTTTTTGTTTATTAGTGTCCATTTATTATCAATGCTTGCTGCATAAATTTCTGTACTTCCTAAGTATTTAATATCTTTATATGCAGGTGCTACAATTACTGTACCACTAGTACTTATTACTCCAGAATTTCCTGCTTCATCTACTATTTTGTATTCGTTTTTATATCCTTCTTTTAGAAGCTCAATATTTGCATATTCTAATGGTACTATAATTTGACCTATTGCATTTACAATACCAACTTTGTTGTCTTTTTTTACTATAAGATTTTCTTTTACACTTTTTAGTGCCGTTATCTCATCATATTCTGCTTTTAATATAACTTTTCCATCGCAATCTATTAAACCATATTTTCCATTTTTGTATACTCTAATTAGGTTGTTTTCATACCAAATATTTTGTTTAGAATCATAATTTTCAATTGCTTCTACTCTTTCATATTCTTTGAATAGTTCTTCTTGCTTTTCGTTTATTGCTTTTGTTTTATATGTTCCGGTTTCTTCGTTTACATCATATGCATAGATAAACACTGGTTTTTCTGGATTTGGAATTGCAACCATTTCATCAAATTTTGTATCTATTATTACTTTTCCTGTGTTATCTATTACTCCCCATTTTCCATCTACATATGTAGGAAAGTATTTACTTTTTTCTAGTTGAATTTTATCTGCTTCTTTACTTAATATTTTGTTTATTGTTACAATTATCATTATAATTACAAGTATTGTTATAATTGTTCCAAATACCTTTTTTAAGTTTAACTTTGGTTCATCATATCTTTTACCTTTTCCCATTTTCAAACATTCCTTTCGTACATATTCTTGCAATATACTATATCATATTTTGTACATTATTTTCAAGTTTTTTAGTAAATTTGGTTGAATAAAAAAAGAGATAAGTCTTTTTAAAACTTATCTCTTATAAGATTATGCTATATCTTTATATTTCTTCAAGCCAACTGCTGCTATTCCAAGTAATGCAATTGTTGCTGCAATTCCTATTGTTATAGTTGTTCCTGCACCTGTATTTGGAATTACTTTTCCTCCTGATGTATTGTTTCCGTTATTACTGTTATTGCCATTGTTACTGTTATTGCCATTATTACTATTGTTATTGTTGTTATCATTGCTTATTGTAGCTTTGCAATCTGTACATTTTCCGTTTGAACCTTTATTATGGTTTTCCGTTACATTTCTGTTACATTTATCACATGTTCCACTGTGTGTGCCATCTCCATTGTCTTTCCAATTTGTTACTGTATGTTTTTCTTTATCCTTTATTTCTCCACACTTTGTACATTCTTCCCAATGATTTGTTGAATCATTCTTTTGTACCCAATTATGTGTACATTCTTCTTGTGGTTTTGTTGCCCCACAATCTTTACAGTTGTTTCCTTCATATTCATGTTTTTTTGTCACTTTATATCCACATTTTGCACATGTTCCGCTATGTGTTTCATCACCATTATTCGTCCATGTTGTTATTGTGTGTGCTTCCTCATTTCTTTTTTCACCACATTTTGTACATTCCTCCCAATGGTTTGTTGCATCTTTGTCCATTGTCCAATCATGTGTACATTCTTGACTTGGTTTTGTTGCTCCACAATCTGTACATTTATTACTTGAATTATAGTTATGGTTTGATGTTACCTTATAGTTGCATTTTGTACATGTTCCACTATGTGTTTCATTTCCATTATCTGTCCATGTTGTTATTGTATGTGCTTCCTTATTTCTTGTTTCTCCACATTTTGTACATTTTTCCCAGTGATCTGTTGCATCTTTATCTGTTGTCCAATTATGTTCACATGCTTGCACTGAACCACATTTTGTACATTTGTTGTCTGATCCATAATTGTGATCTTCTGTAACATTTTCATTACATTTCGTACATGTTCCACTATGTTTTCCATTTCCATTATCTGTCCATGTTGTTACAGTATGATTTTCGCTTGCCTCATCATATGTATATGCACAACCAGCAAAGCTACATTCATAATATGGAGTATGTGTTGTTGATGTTATATCTTTATATTTTACTGTTGCTCCTTTTGAATGATTTTCATATTTATATCCACATGTTACACATGTTCCATTATTAGCATGTGTTGCTCCACTATGTGAACATGTTGCTCCACAAATTGTACATGTTCCTGTTGCACTATTCCAATTATGAGAACAAACTGCTCCACAGTCATAACATACTCCATTGGTCCAATTATGCATTGCTCTATCTGCATTGTTGCAAGAAGTACAATATCTTACATGGTAAATTTGGTTCTCTTGTTGCCAATTACCATATGTACAGTCCTCTTGTCCTGTTCCGTTACATGTAGTACAAACCATTTTGCAATTATGTTTATGATAATCAATATCAACATCTTCGTTTTCTAATAGTATTGGATCAGCTCCACCATAGGTAATAAATGTTTGCTTGTATCCACATCCACCTTTATCTGTCATACAATTTGAAACTTGATTTATTAACCCACATTTATCACATTTCCATATTGCTTGATGCATTACACTTTTGCCACATTTTGAACATGTTACTGTATATGACTCTGACCCTGGTTTCATTGTCGGAGTTCCTGTACATGGGATTTTTCCTGTTCCTTCACATTTAGAACAATTATGTGCATAAGTCTCCTTTCCGTGTTGTCATCATCATAATAATAAGTACTATTGCAAGTATGCCCAATATAACTGCTCCTACTAGTATATTTTGTTTTCTTTTCATAAAATCCACCATTCCTTTTACATTATCATTCGTATACTTTGGTTATATTTTATCAAAAAAAATCATTTTTGTGCTAATTATTGCATAATTGTCATACAAATGTCATATTTTCGTCATATTTTTCTGTTTTTGAACAAAAAATAAAGTACCCGTAATAATTTGTTCATTACGAGTACTTTATCTAATAATTAATTATTTTCTAATTTTTTTAATCTCATATAAGCTATTCCTGCTATTGCTGCAAAAGCTACTATTCCAATAATTACTGAAGAATTTGCTCCTGTATTTGGTATAACATTATTTGATGTGTTATTTTTTCCTGAATTATTGTTGTTACCATTATTATTGTTATTGCTTATTGTTGCTCCACATTTTGTACATTTGCCATCTGTTCCTTTTTCATGTTTCTCAGTTATTTTTCTATTGCATACTGTACAATTTCCACTATGTGTTCCATCTCCATTATCTTTCCATTCTTTTACTGTGTGTTTTGCTTTATCTTTTATTTCTCCACATTTTGTACATTCTTTCCAATGATTTGTTTCATCATCTTTTTGTTGCCAATCATGGTTGCATTTTGTGTTTGGTTTTGTTGCATCGCAGTCATCACATTTTCCATCATTATTATAATTGTGATTTTCTGTTATTTTATATCCACATTTTGTACATGTTTTGCTGTGTGTTCCATTTCCATTATCTTTCCATGCTGTCATTGTGTGTTTTGCTTTGTCTTTTATTTCTCCACATTTTGTACATTCATTCCAGTGATATGTATTGTCATTTGCAATTTTCCAATTATGTTCACATTCTGTAGATGGTTTTGTTGCTCCACAATCATCACATTTTCCATTATTATAGTTGTGGTTTTCTGTCATTTTATATCCACATTTTGTACATGTTCTGCTATGTGTTCCATTTCCGTTATCTTTCCATGCTGTCATTGTGTGTTTTGCTTTATTCTTTATTTCTCCACATTTTGTACATTTATCCCAATGATATGTGTTATCATATGCTCTTTCCCAATTGTGTTCACATTCTTCTATTGGTTTTGTTGCTCCACAATCTTTACATTTTCCATCTGTTCCATAATTATGATTTTTTGTAACTGTATATCCACATTTTGTACAAGTTCCACTGTGTGTTCCATTTCCATTATCTACCCATGTTGTTATTGTATGTGCTTCCATATTTCTTATATTGTTACATTTTGTACATTTTTCCCAATGGTTGTTTGCATTTTTTTCAATTACCCAAACATGTTCACATTCTGTAGATGGTTTTGTTGCTCCACAATCTTTACATTTTCCATCTGTTCCATAGTTGTGATTGTTTGTAACTTTATATCCACATTTTGTACAAGTTCCACTGTGTGTTCCATTTCCATTATTTGTCCATGATGTAATTATATGGTTTTCTGCATTTTCATTATATGTATATGTACATCCTGCAAAAGTACATTCATAATATGCTGTATGTGTTGTTCCTGTTATATCTTTGTATTTTACTGTTGTACCCTTACTATGTGTTTGATATTTGTATCCACATCTTGTGCATGTTCCATTGTTTGCATGTGTTCCTCCAATATGGCTACAAGTTTCACCACAGTTGTCGCATTTTCCTGTTGAAGAGTTCCAATTATGTGTACATCTGTATCCACAATCTCTACAAACTCCATTTATAAATCTGTGATTTGATTCTTCGAAGTTGTTACAAGTTCTTTCTGTGCAATATCTTCTATGTGTTGTAGAATTATATTGTTCCCAATCTCCAAATGTACAATTTACTTTTCCTGTTGCTTTACAATCAGGGCAAGGTATTGTGCAAAATCTGTGATAATTATTTGTTGAATTTTCATTTTCTAATATAAAATGTTTTCCATCATATGAAATTGAATTTCTCTTGTATCCACATCCACCACTTTCTTTTATACAATGCCAACTTTCATTAACTAAACCACATGTTGTACAGTAATAAATTGTATGATGTGCTTTATTCTTTTTACAGCTTGGACATTGTGCTGTGTATGTTTCAGATCCACTTCTTAATTGAGTTTTGCCAGGACATGGTATTCTTTTTTCTCCTTTGCATGTTGGGCATGTATGTTGTTGTTCTTTACCATATGCTTCTCTTCCTGTAGTCATCATGACCAAAATAAAAGACATAGCTAGTATTGCAAGTACTACTAATCCCATAACTAAAATTTGTTTCTTTCTCATAATCAAATTTCACCTTTCTTTTTATTTATTATTTGGTTTACAAAGTTTTACATAAAAACTTTACCTTAATTATATTAACATAATTTTCCTGTTTTGTAAAGTCTTTTTATGTAAATTTATCCAAAAATGTCAAAAAAATACAGAAATTTACATTATTTTAGGTTGTAAACTCCTGTATTTTTCTTTTGCTTAATATATATTATGTTTATTACTATTAAATTATGCGAAATCTTTTACTTCTTCTTGAATTTTATTCATGAAATTTTCTATGCTCATTTGACCAATGTCTCCATCTTTTCTTGAACGTACACCAACTGCATTGGCTTCCACTTCTTTATCTCCTAGTATAAGCATGTATGGTATTTTTTGCATTGTTGCTTCTCTTATTTTGTATCCTATTTTTTCGTCTCTTTCATCTAATTCTACTCTAATATCTGCATTTTTCAATGATTCTTTTACTTTTCTTGCATATTCTCTATGTGTTTCTGATAGTGGTAAAATCTTTACTTGTACTGGTGCTAACCATGTTGGAAGTGCTCCTTTTGTTTCTTCTAAGTAGTATGCAATAAATCTATCTATACTTCCTAAAATTGCTCTATGAAGAACTACTGGTGTTTTCTTGCTTCCGTCTTTATCAATATATGATAAATTAAATTTCATTGGTAAGCAGAAATCTAATTGACATGTTGATAATGTATATTCATTTCCAACTGCTGGTTTAACTTGAACATCAAGTTTTGGTCCATAGAATGCTGCCTCTCCTATTTTTTCTTCGTATTCAATTCCTATATCGTCTAAAACGTGTCTTAATGTATCTTCTGCACTGTCCCACATTTCATCATCTGGGTGATATTTTACTTTGTCTGCTGGATCTCTTAGCGATAATTCAAAGTGGTAATCTGTAATATTTAGTTCTTTATATACTTCTAGTATTAGGTCAACTACTGATTTGAATTCAGATTCTATTTGTTCTGGTGTTACAAATAGGTGAGCATCATTTTGACAGAATGTTCTTACTCTTTCAATTCCTTTTAATGTTCCACTTGATTCAAATCTGCAATCTCTTGCAATTTCACCTATTCTAATTGGTAAGTCTCTGTATGAGTGAATTGTATTTGCATATATCATCATATGATGTGGACAGTTCATTGGTCTTAATACAAATTCTTCTCCTTCAACTTCCATTTTAGGGAACATATTGTCTTTATAATGATCCCAATGTCCTGATGTTTTATATAATTCTACTGATGCAAGTGGTGGTGTTAAAACGTGTTTGTATTCTAGTTTCTTTTCTTTTCTTTTGATATAGTTTTCTAATATTTCCCATACTGCATAACCATTTGGTAAATACATTGGAAGTCCTTTTCCTACTAGGTCATGTGTCATGAATATGTTTAATTCTTTTCCAAGTTTTCTATGGTCTCTTTGTTTTGCTTCTTCTAGTTTTTGTAAATACTCTTCAAGTTCTAAAGCTTTTGGGAATGATATTCCATAAACTCTTTGAAGTGATTTGTTTTTAGAATCTCCTCTCCAATATGCTGCAGATTTAGCTGTTAGCTTTATTGCTTTAACTTTTCCTGTTGATGGTAAGTGTGGTCCACGGCATAAGTCTACAAATTCTCCTTGTTTATAGAAAGAAATAATTTCTCCATCTGGAAGATCATTTATTAATTCTATTTTATATGGTTCCTCTCTTTCTTCCATTAATTTTATTGCTTCTTCTCTTGGAAGTTCAAATCTTTCAATTTTTAAATCTTCTTTTATTATTTTTTTCATTTCTTCTTCTAATGCTGATATATCCTCTTCTGTAAAAGGTGTTTCAACATCAAAGTCATAATAAAAACCTTTTTCTATTGATGGGCCTATTGTTAGTTTAGCTGTTGGGTATAATCTTTTAACTGCTTGTGCTAATATATGTGCAGTTGTATGCCAATATGTGCTTTCTTCAACTTCCATTGTTTTTCCACCATCTAATTTTATTCTAAACATAATTATCTCTCCTTATTTTTCATAAATTTCTTTTGAAACGATTTTAGTAAGTGCCATCATTACAGCATATTCTTCTAGTTCGTCTCTATATATTCTACCATTTGTAAGTACCCCAATGGCACCTTTTCTGCCTTTTGCAGTACTTCCAAATATATCATGCATAAATCCAATTTCTTCTCCTTGCAAAACTCTATCTACTGCGTTCTGTGGATATTCAAATGATGGACTAAAACCTACATAATAATTTTTTCCATCATAAATTGCACATATGCTTGCATCCATATATTTAGTATCCACTTCTGCAACTGGATACATTCCTGCTTCTATTCCTACTCCAAAGTTACATGTGCCGGCATCTTTCCTCTGCATGCTCAAAAGCATTTTTCGCACGGTTTTTTGCACCCTTTATAGTTTCTTCAAGAGTTAAAGGATTGCAAGAAACACCAGAAAAGTTATCCTTATCTTGTCCAATTTTATCATCAAGTCTTACTTCTTTTGGCATTATCATATATTCAATTTTATCGCCATTCTCAATCCACAATTCTGGGTATCTTGAAAAGGCTCTAGTAATTGCTGTTATTTTTGGTATACTTCTACTTCCTATTGAAATTAGCATATTTTACCTCTTTCCCTATTAAAATATTATACTACAAAATCGCTTAAAGTCAATAACTTTTAAGCGATTAAGTTTTATTATATTTTCTCTACAATCCTTGCAAATTCTTCTAATGTTAGTTTTTCTGGTCTTACTCTGTTATCTATACTTAGTAACTCTAATGTTTTACATATTTGTTCTTTACTTCCATATTTATTGCTATTTGCAAGTGCATTTAGAAGTGTTTTTCTTTTTTGCATGAATGCTGTTTTTATAACTTCAAAAAGTTTTTCTTCATTTTTTACTGCTACTTTTGGTTCCTTTAAAACTTCTAAACTTATTACTGTTGAGTTTACTTTAGGTTCTGGAATAAATGCTGTGTTTGGTACTTCTAGTACTCGTTTTGGATTTGTGTAATAGTGTATTGCATATGTTATTGCGCCTGTATCACCTGTGCCAGGCTTAGTTACTAGCCTATCTGCAACTTCTTTTTGTATCATTACTGTTATTGTTTCTATATCTAGTCTTTCTTCTAGCAATTTCATTATTATTGGTGTTGTTATATAGTATGGTAAATTCGCTACTATTTTTGTGGTTTTGATTTTTTCTTTTGCAATTAATTCTTTTAAATTTACTTTTAAAACATCATCATTTAACACTTTAAAATTATCATACATTGAAAACCTATCATTTAATATTTCTATCATTCTTTTATCTAATTCAATACATATAACTTTTCCAGCTCTATCTAGTAGTTCTTTTGTAAGTGTTCCAAGTCCTGGCCCTATTTCTATTATTAAGTCATCTTTTGAAACATTGGCTACATCAACTATTCCTGATACAGTATCATCATCTATTAGAAAGTTTTGTCCTAAATTTTTATTTGCTGTTATATGGTATTTATCCATTATGAATTTTGTATCTTTTAAAACACTCATGTTTTACCTCTTTTCACATATATTTTATATTATTTAATACAAAAAGTAAAGTTTAATTGTAAATTAATTTTCGTTATGCTATAATTTTGATAGGTGATTTTTATGTTTGAAGATATTAAGAAAAACAAGGTTAAATCTGGTTTTATAGTTTCTGGATTTATTATTATGATTACTTTAATTGTATATTACATTGCTATGGCTTTCGATATTAGTGGTCCTATGGCAATTACTATTGCAATGATGTTTTCTATAATCACTGCTTTTGCTTCATATTACAACAGTGATAAAATAATTTTATCAGTTACAAAGGCAAGACCTGCTAATCAAGAAGAAGATCTAAAACTTGTACATATTTTAGATGCACTTATGATTTCTTCTGGTCTTCCTGCTAGACCTAGACTTTATGTTGTAGATGACCCTCAACCTAATGCTTTTGCAACAGGTCGTAATCCTGAACATTCTATTATTTGTGTTACCACAGGCCTTTTAGATAAATTAGAGTATTACGAATTAGAAGGTGTTATCGCGCATGAAATGAGTCATATTAAAAATTATGATATATTGTTAACTTCAGTTGTAACAGTTATGGTTGGTTTTCTAGTTATGATTTCTGACTTATTCTCTCGTTCTTTCTTTTTGGGTAGTTCTAAAGACAGAGATGATGATAGTAAAGGAAATGGAATTTTGATGTTAATTGGACTTGTTCTTTTAATTGTTGCTCCACTTCTTGGTAAAATAATGCAAATGGCACTTTCTAGAAATAGAGAATATTTAGCAGATAGCACTGCAGTTGAAATTACGAGAAACCCTGATGGATTAATTTCTGCTTTAAGAAAACTAGATAGTGACCCTAATGAATTAAAGACTGCTAACAATGCAACTGCAAACCTATTTATTGTAAGTCCATTTAAAGCAAAAAAGAATGGAAAGCAGGTTTATTCGATACTCACCCAAGTATAGATGATAGGATTGAAGCTTTGCAAAATATTCATTAAAAACTAAAACAAGCAATACTTTTTTAGTACTGCTTGTTTTTTGTTACATCATTCCACCATTTGAACTTAGCTTAATTATTAAGTCCATATTATCATCTTTTGCAGCCTTATTTTTTCTAATTGCTCCGGCATTTTTGACACTTATATACTATCACATATCCCTTTTTAGGGCTAATTTCTATTCCAATTGGTTCTAGCATTCCATGGCATTTTTCTGCTCTGTCTCCTGGGTTTTTATCAACATGCTTTGAATATAAGCAAATGTTGCAATGGTTTCTACATGAATAACCAAGTTTTGGCACTTTGTGTCCACAGTGTTCGCAAATAAATTTTTCATCAATTTCTGTAAATAAACTTTCCATTTAATTCTCCTTAAATATACTTCCACCAATAAATTCTCTAAGTAAAGAATGTGTTGGCACTGCTTCATCTGGAATATCCTCAAAGTATGAAAGCATTGCAATTAATCGTTTTGCTTCTGAGTATAGTGGTAATGTTGCATCTATTTCTTTTAATAATGGAACTGCATATTTTTTAAGTACACTTAGTTCATATATTAATGAAGAATTAAACATGCAATCCGCTTCTTCTTGGAATTTGAAAATGTTATTTACTTCACCTCTATTTACTGATGGCCACATTTCTAAAGTATGTGTTGCACTATATCCTCTAAAATTGTAATCTCTAACAATTCTTCTAATAAGTCTTGTATCTGTTGTAGAAATTCTGTTATAATAATCAATATTTAAAACTGTTAAGCAACTAATATATATCTTGAATTTTTGTTCTTTTGGAATTAGATATGTAAGTTCATCATTTAAGCAGTGAATTCCTTCCATTACTAGCACTTCGTCTGGAGCAAGTTTCATCTTATTTCCCTTGTATTCCTTGTGTCCTGTATGGAAATTAAATGTTGGTGCTTTTATTTCTTCACCTGCTAATAATTTTACTAAGTCACTATTTAATAGTTTTGTATCTATTGCATGAATGCTTTCAAAATCGAATTTTCCTTCTTCATCTACAGGTGTTTGTTCTCTTTCCACAAAATAATTATCAACAGAAATTATTACTGGTTTTAAGCCATTTAATCTTAATTGAAGTCCAAGCCTTTTTGCAAATGTTGTTTTTCCAGATGAAGAAGGTCCTGCTATTGCAATTAGTTTAATTTTTCTATTGCTTTCAATACTATCTGCTATTGCTCCAATCTTTTTTTCATGCAAAGCTTCATCTAGTAAAACATATTCCTGAATGTCGCCTTTTTTTACAATAGAATTTAATTTATATAATGTATTTACATTTAAAATTTTATGTAGTTTTTGATATTCCTCAAGTGTTGCAAATAGTTTTGGAGTATCTTGAAATTCTGATAATTCATATGGGTTATCTTTGCTTGGATATCTTATTAAAAAGCCGTCTGAATATTTTGTAATTTCATATGCTTCTGCAAAATCCGTTGATATTGGTAATACTCCATAAAAATAGTTATAGTAGTCTTCACAGTAATATAGTGTTACTTCCTTTTTTTGCTTTAAATCTAGTTGTAGCTTGCCTTTTAATGTTTTTTCTTTTTTATAGAATTCTTCTGCTTCGTTTTTTGTCATAAATCTTTTCTCGATTGGCAAATCTTGTTTTATTATTTCTTTTACTCTTTTATTTATGTTGCTTATAACTTCATTTGTAATTTTTAAATTATCTACTGTACAATACATTGCATTTGAAAGTTGGTATTTTATTGTCATTAATGCACCTGGATAAACTTCGCTTATAGCTTTACTTATTATATATACAAGCCCTCTTCTATATATTCTCATTCCATCTTTGTTGTTCAAATCTATCAAATCTAATTTACCACTAGCTTTTATTTTAAAATTCAAGCTTTTTATTTCATTATTAAATTTGCATGCAATAACTTTGCATTTGGCTTTTTGAATCTCGTCACCTAATAGTTCACTAACTGGTGTTCCTTCTTTTACGTCTATTACTATATTTTTATAATCAATTTGCATAAATTTCACCTTTTACCTATCTTTATAAATTTTTCTCTTTTTGACCATCTTTACTAATTATTTGTATAATTGTGTCATAGTCTTCATTTATAGTATTAACAGCAATCCATTTTTTTACAACGTTTAAGTTGTCTAGTGCTTTCGCTTTTTTTATTGTTGTTTTATTTGTGCCATTATACTTTATACTCTTTACAGTATAATTTTCATAATCATTCATTACTGTATAATATATAGCATCTTCCTGCATGTTTATTTCCTTTAAGTTTGAATCTATTTTACATATTTTGGTTATTTTTTCGCCTTTTTTGTTCATCTTATATAAATACATTTCTTTATCTACATTGTCTTCTGTTCCTGTTACTAAGTAATAAATGTTCTTTCCTTTAACATATAAAGCTTGGCATTGCATTCCCGTATCAATTTTAGAAATCCTAGTTGCCTTTTTACCATTTAGTTTCATTGTTGCTATATATTGTGAACCTTCTATGCTATATATGTAGTATATCTTACTACCATCAATTTGATAATATGATATTTTTCTATCTGATATTTTTTCTCTATCTGTTCCATTTGTTCTTACTCTATAAAGATTAGAATTTTTAAAATAATATACCCATTTTTCCATTGCTATAACTTGGCTTGCATCAACATCTTGTGCAAGAACTTCTTTTTTCTTGCCATTTGTTTTCATTTTTATTAAGTTATTTTGCCCTTCTTTTTCGTCTTTTTCTATGCAATATATGTAATTGTCTATAACATTTAAACCGCATGTATTTTCCATCAGATATTTTTTTAGTATGTTTACCATTTTGCTTTACTTTGCATATGCCAATAGCTTCACTATTATCCATTTCAATATAATAAATCCAGCTGCCTTCTTGTGTAGCTATTCCATTGTTATAACTGTTTCCAGTTGAGTTTCCTTGTTTTGGTTCTTTAATACATGATGCAATTACAAGTATGGTAATTAGAACAATCAAGCATGCCACAACTATTGAAGTTATTTTTTTATTATCTAAAATAGTGCCTTTAATTTTGTTTATATATTTCATGAAATTAAACTTCATTATTTCCTCCATTTTCTATTATATTTTTATTATCAATTATTCCTAAACAAAACCAAAATATTGGTGCTATGCCAATTGTACTTATATTGAAAAATGCTTGTACTAGATAACTTCCTATAATACTTAGTATTATGAAAATATCTTTTCTTTTGAATATATATTTTAGATTAGGAAATACAATTGCAATTAAAAATATCATATATACTATTCGTGCTGGTATTCCAAGTGTTACTGCAATATTTAAATATTCGTTATGTGCTTTATCTGGAATACCATTATGTGCTTTTATAAATTCAAAACTTTCTTCAGTTAAATTTTGCACAACACCACGTTTTAAGTTATCTGTCCCAACTCCTAGAATAGGATGTTTTCCGTATTATATCAATAACTATTTTCCAAATTTGTATTCTTCCAGAGCCAAGGTTTCCATTTGATATACCTGATTCTTTCATAATGCTAATATCATATTTTGTTATGTTTATTTTCCTTCTTAAGGAACTATTTTTTTGAGTATATAACATTGCAAAGATAGTTATAAAAGCAACAATTAATATAAAAATCCTTTTAATGTATTCTTTTTTATAGTTCTTTTTCAAATAAGCAATTAATACAATACTAAAAGCAATAAATGCAACCCAACCACTTCTAGCATTGCATGCTATCAAACAGAAAAAAGTTGTAGAATATACAACTTTTTTCTGTTTGTAAAGATTATTAATGCTTGTTAGAATAAGAAAAATGATAGAATAGTAATCTATAAAATAAAAGAGAAAAAGAAGAGAAAAAGTTTTAATAAGTATAAATGAATAAT
>OLOB01000931.1_pt1 | contig 20618 bp, 22 predicted proteins | sample 1671911 | NCBI WGS metagenome assembly OLOB01 (sample SAMEA3136625, study PRJEB25190) | human gut metagenome | biome: human gut; feature: human-associated habitat; material: faeces | place: Austria | collected 2013
TAAGAAAAAGCAAAGAGTTCAAGAAACAAAGGAATTAAGAATAACCCCAAATATAGAAGAACATGACTTTAGTTTTAAAGCTAAAAATGCAAGAAAATTTCTAGAAGATGGAAACAAAGTAAAAATAACAGTAAGATTTAGAGGTAGAGAATTAAACAACACAAAAATGGGAGAAGAAGTTTTAAACCAGTTCATAAAAATTATAGAAAACTTATCTGATATTGCAACAGTTGAGAAAAAGCCTTTACTAGAAGGAAAGAATATGTTCATTATACTAGCTAAAAAAGCCAATTAAATAGGCTTAAAATATAATAAAACAAACAATTGAAAGGAGCGAAAAGCTATGCCAAAATTAAAAACAAATAAAGCTGCAAAGAAAAGATATTCTTTAACAGCAACAGGAAAAGTAAAAAGAACAACAGCTAATAGAAGACACTTATTAGCCAATAAGACAAAAAGACAAAAATTATCAAGCAGACGCCCAGGAGCTTATGCAGATAAGACATGTGAAAACACAATAAAAAAATTATTACCATATGGTAACTAAAAAGTAGTTAGGGAGGGAAAATAAATGGCAAGAGTAAAATCAGCAATTACAACAAGAGCAAGACATAAAAAAGTATTAAAACAAGCAAAAGGATATTATGGTGCAAAACACTATAGATTTAGAAATGCTAATCAAGCAGTATTAAAATCATTATCATATGCTTATGTTGGAAGAAAAGATAAAAAGAGCAATTTCAGAAAATTATGGATAGCAAGAATAAATGCTGCAGCAAGAATGAACGGATTAACATATAGCAAATTAATCTCAGGATTAAAGAAAGCTAATGTTACAATCAATAGAAAAATGTTAGCAGAAGTTGCTGTAAATGATCCAAAAGCATTTGCAGAAATCGCTGAAGTAGCAAAAAAAGCATAAATTAATGAAAGGAGGTCTTTATTTTGAATAAATCAAAATAAGGGCTCTTTTTGTTTTATAGACAAAAAGGATGGTTATAAAAATGAACATAGGAATAGATATAGATGGAGTTTTAACAGACTTAGAAAGAGAAACAATAGATTTTGGAACTAAAATGTGTATAGAAGAAAACTGGCCAATAACAATTGATTTGAGTAAATATTGGGAAGTAGAAGCATTTGGCTGGACATCAGAACAAGCAGATAAATTTTGGAATAAATATTTAGTAGAATATGTAACTCAGAGTCCAGCAAGGAGATTTGCAAAAGAGATAATAAGCAAATTAAGAGAAGAAGGAAATAATATATATATTATAACAGCTAGAGATGAAAATGGAATGCCACCTGAATATTATGGAAAAATGCAAGAGTTAACGATAAAATGGCTTAAAGAGCAAGAAATTGAATATAATGAATTGATATTTACAAGTGATAATGAAAAAGTTCAAAAATGTATTGAAAATAAAATTGATGTAATGATAGAAGATAGTCCAAGAAATATATTAGGAACTCAATTATTTAATTTAATAGAAAAAGATGAAATAACAGAAGTTGAATATGTGAGTGAATTTGAATTTATGTCATTTAGTGTTGGAGTTACTGCCAAAGGAAATTTAAAAGGATTTGCTAGGGCAAAATCAAGTGATAGATTAAAAGTAAACACAGATTCAGCAAGTACATTATTACTATTTACTAATGAAGGAAATGTATATAAAATTCCATCATTTTTAATTTCCAATGTTGTAAAAGAAGAAATTTTATTAGAAAATATTATTGAAGGATACAATAAAAAGGAAAAAGTAATAGATGTGCATTCAGTAAAGAATTTTGAAGAAGGAAATAGGGTGTATTTCTTTACTAAAAAGGGAATGATAAAAAAGACTTCATTAAAAGAATATGATGGAAATTATTCAATATGTCAGGCATATAAATTTAAATATGAAAATGATGAAGTAATTTCTGTTTGCATATATAATAATATAAAAGCTGAAATAGTAATAATAAGTAAAAAAGGTATGGCAATAAGATTCCTAAGTGATAATGTAAATACAATGGGAAGAGTTGCATCTGGTGTTACTGGAATAAGCTTAAAAGATGATGATGAAGTTATTTCAGGAAAAGTAATAGGATTAATAGCTAATGATAATGATGAAATAGCTATAGATAAAGATAACAATAGTCAAGTTATATTAATTACAAAAAATAAAGAAAAGAAAAATGTTCTTATTGAAGAAATAAGAATCCAAAATAGAGCAGGAAGAGGAACGAATGTTATGGTAATCAACTTAGATGATGAAATAACAGAAACAGAATTTCAATAGTCTATAAATTAGTTATGAGTTGACAGTGACAAGTGATAAGTGGCAAGTGACAAATTAAGGAAAGAATTCGGCTTAGGCTGAATTTTTGAAAGTATAAAATTTAAGAAACTCCCTGAGGAGTTTCATCCGTAACTAAAAGCTATTCACTAAAAACTACAAATTATCTAAAGTGTGAAGAATAAATGTTGTCCTATTGAAATTACATTGTGTTTTTCTACATTTTTCATCCAAGAGCAAGTAGCTATATCTGGATTATAGAAAAAAACAGCATCTCCTGTAGGATCATTTCCACTTAATGCATCATAAACAGCATCAAAACATTCTTGAGTTGGTTCAACATTGATTTCTCCATCAACAACACAAGAAAATGCTCGAGGTTGGAATACAACACCTTGAATTGTGTTAGGAAATCCAGTATTAAGAGCTCTGTTTAATATTACAGATGCAACAGCAACTTTACCCTCATAGGGTTCACCCTTACTTTCAGCATATACTACTTGAGACATTAAATAAATATCTGATTTTGTTAAATAAAGCAGTTGATTATTTTCCTTAAAAACTTGAACGTAATCTTCATCAGATAAATTTATATAGTTATTTGTCATTGAACCTGATAGAGAGCCTGTAAGTGATAATTTTCCTTGTACATATATGGCAGGAGATAGTGATAGCCTTACTTCAGGGGTTTTTGAGTTAAGCTCAGTGAATGTAAATTCAGCATTTTCAAATAATCCAATATTTCCAGCTACTTTTAATATGTTAGATACAGATGCATTTGTTTCAAAAAGATACTTCCAAGTAGTAGGACCAACAATACCATCAGCAGTAATTCCAAATGTGTTTTGTAAATTTATTACTGCATTTTTAGTATCATTACCATAGTAACCATCAGCAGTACCACAATTGAAGCCTAAAGAATTTAATTTATTTTGAACAGCTCTGATATCTTCACCATACATTAAAGGAGAAGTAACTTCTAAATTTCTACTATATTCAGCACTAGTATTTCCATTAGATGATCCTCCATTAGAGTTATCTATAGAAGTATTAGCAATTTGATTTGCTATTGCAGAAGCAAAATCATTTTCTCTAGTTTTTAATTTACTAGCATCATTTGCATTATTAATGAATGCAGTTTCTATAAGAATAGCAGGCATATTAGATAATCTTAAAACTGCAAAATTTGCTTCTTTATGTCCTCTGTTAGTAAGACCTAATTTACTTGCTAATGCTGATGCCATATTTTTTGACAATGATTTTGTTGAAGTATTAGCAGTTGGATAAGTATAACATTCAGTTCCATTAGCTGAAGAGCTAGTAGCTGAGTTACAGTGTATAGATACAAAAAGATCAGCATCCCAAGCATTAGCTTGTGCAGCTCTATCTGATAATGATACATATTGGTCTTTAGATCTGCTAAGTTCAACCTCAAAACCTTTTGAAATTAAAATGTTTCTAACTTTTTTAGATATTGATAACACAACTTCTTTTTCATATAATCCATTTCCAGATGCACCAGGATCAGTTCCACCATGACCAGGATCAATAAATACTTTTCTTATATTACTTGTTGATCCATTTCCCCCGGAAGTTGAAGTGTTAAATAAGGTCTTCCAAGTAGTAGGACCAACTTCACCATCAATATCAATTCCCCTTGCAGTTTGAAAGCTAATAACTGCAGTTCTAGTATCATTACCATAATAACCATCAGCAGTACCAGCATTATAGCCTAAAGAATTTAATTTATTTTGAACAGCTCTAATATCTTCACCATACATTAAAGGAGAAGTAAGTTTTAATATTCTACTATATCCACTTCCACCAGAGGTTGAAGTATTAAATAAAGCACTCCAAGTAGTAGGACCAACATCACCATCAGCAGCAAGACCCTTTTTACTTTGAAAATTTATAACGGCATTTCTAGTCATATTACCATAGTAACCATCAGCAGTACCAGCAACATAGCCTAAAGAATTTAATTTATTTTGAACAGCTCTAATATCCTCACCATACATTAAAGGAGAAGTAAGTTTTAATATTCTACTATAACTATTTCCACCAGATATAGTATCAAATAAAACATCCCAAGTAGCAGGACCAACTTGTCCATCAGCAGTTAAACCATTTTTATTTTGGAATGAAATAACAGCATTATAGGTAGCAGGACCCGCTATACCATCAACAGTACCAACGCTACAACCTTTTTTATTTAATTGAGCTTGAATTGTAGCAATTTCATTTTTTAAAGTATTCCAAGTAACATCACCTACTATTCCATCACTAACTAATCCATATTTAGATTGGAATTTCTTTACGGCAGTAAGTGTGCCGTTTCCAAATTCACCATCAAAACCATTTGGTGAACAACATAAAATGTGTAATCCATATTGAAGATATCTAACATTATCTCCTCTATCTCCGAATTGTAATAACATAATTAATTTCTCCTTTTTAATAAAAATATTTATTTCAAAAGTTAACTTCTGTTTAATTTAAAATTCTTTTAATTGACCAGTCATTTATTTAAGAGTAAAAAAACGTTCAATTTGTAAACATGAAAAAAATATTTTTTTTATGTTTACAAATCGAACGTTTGTTCGTTTTTATATAAGTAGGGGGTGTTTATTTATGGGAAACACAATTTATAAAAATATAAAAGAATATAAAAATGGCAATAAAGAAATATTTAGAGAAATTATAAATGTATTTAACCCTTTAATAAATAAGCTTTCAAAATCAGTAAATTGGGAAGATACTAGACAAGATCTATTAGTACATTTACTAGAAATAATAAATAAATTACCAGAAAAAAATAAATTTGAAGATGATAGAATAATATTTTCTTATATATCTAAAGCATTAAAGTATGAGTATATAAAATTATCTAAAAAAAATGATAAGATAAAAAATCGTGAAGTAGAATTAAATTTAGAAATTGAACTAGAGTATGAAGAGTTTGATTCAGAAGTTGAAGTTTTAAATTTATTTGAAGTATTAACAGAAAAAGAAGAGTACATAATGAAATTAATATATATAAATTATTTATCCATAAGTGAAGTGGGAGATTATATGGGGGTATCAAGACAGGCAATAAATCAAGCTAAGAATAGAGCAATAAGTAAATTGAAAAAGGTGTACTTAACATAATAAAAATCAGATATTAATTTTTTAATATCTGATTTTTTATGTCTTCCAAATCATTTTTTATAGTTGGAAGGACTTCATTTAGTTGTTGAATTATTTTTTGATAATTTTCTTCTCGAATTTGATTTTGTTTTAAAATATATAGCAATAAATATCCAAATAACAAAGCAAAAATACCTTGAGTTGTTAGAAAGTTAAATAACTCTGAATCCATAACATACACCTCCTTATATAAAATATAGAGCAAATAAATAGGGAAATAGTAAACATTAAAATTTGAAATAAATAAAAAAAATGAGTTAATATAAAATAAAAAATAAATATATGGAGGGAGAATATGGACGAAAAAAAGTTATGGATGAAAATTAGTGGGAGTATAAATTATTATTTAAGATATTATGATAAAAGAATGTCAGATGAAGAATTATTGGAGGATTATGTAGAATATGTTTTAGGAGCTGAAAAAGGAAGATATGAATATTTAGATAAGCAAACATTTGAGTATATAGAGTTAAGTGATGAAATTGTAGAAAGAGCAATAAATGCGTTTAAAGAGCGATTAAAAAAGAAAAGAGAAAAGGAAAAAAATAAAGAAATAGAAGAAAATTTTAGTAGAAATAAAGAAATTAAAAAGGAAATGGGGAAAGTTATAGATTTTAGTAAATATAGAAAAGTATGATATAATTAGGTGTCGAACAAAGGAGGTGAAGTGATGGGACAAGCGATAAAAAAGAATAAAGTAGAATATATAGATAGGGTTCATGGAAATAGTAAAGGGTGGATCACGAGAAGTTGCATAGATGAAAATGGATATAGTCAATGGCATTATAAGTATTTAGAACTAAAAGAAACAGATTTAACAGGAGAAAACATATATATAACATTAAATACATTTTATAAACCATGTAGAAGATTAGAATGTATAAAAGAATTAAATTTTGTATATATAGATTTAGATTATTATAAAACTAAATATACAAAAGAGCAGGTAATAATGAATTTAGAGTCAAATTATTTTAATAAAATAATACCAGCAACAAATTATATTATAGATAGTGGCCGAGGATTAGCATTATTATGGAATATAAATAAAGTACCAAGTCAAGCATTACCTTTATGGAAAGCAATCCAAGAGTATTTATATCATCAATTAAAAGAGTTTGGAGCAGATAGACAAGCTTTAGATGCAACAAGAATATTAAGAGTACCAGGAAGTATTAACTCAAAATCAAAAACAGTAGTAAGTATAATAGATGAATATGACTATATTTATGATTTAAGAGAAATACAGAAAGAGTATCTTCCAGAGCTAAAACCAAAAGAAAAGAAAAAAGGTCGTCCAAAGAAAGTAAACTATGTTTATAGGGAAAGAAGTTTATACTTTGCAAGAATACAAGACATAACAAAATTATGTGAACTTCGAGAATATGATTTAAGAGGGCATAGAGAAATAATATTATTTTTATATAGGTATTATCTTTGTAGCTTCACAGAAGACGTCCAAAAGGCTCTAGGAGACGTTTTAGAACTTAATGGTATGTTTACATACCCTTTAAAGGAAAATGAGGTTATAAGGGCAACTAGGAGCGCGGAAAAGTGTTACCTAGATAAAAATAAAGAATATAAGTATAAAAATGATACTCTAATAGAGTTATTAGAAATTACAGAAATTGAAGAAACTTATATGACAACAATAATTTCTAAAAATGAATATAAGAGAAGACATAGAGAAAGAGAGAAAAATAGATATTTAGAAAAATTAAAAGCTGATGGGAAAATAAAAGAAAAAGATAAGCTATTACAAAGAAGGATAAAAATAAAAGACCTTTTAGCAGAAGGTCTTGAGCAAAAAGATATATGTTTGCGACTAAATATATCTAAGCGTACTTATATTCGTGATAGAAAATATTTAAAAGAGCAAGGATTAATATAATCCTTGTTCTTTTTGTATTATAAGAGATTTATTTAAATTAATCAAGAGGTGCCAAATTTTCTGCGCTTGTATTATAGGGTTACGTAGTAACCTGTTCTATTTTTCCCGGGGAGGCAGAAAGTAGTTTTCTTTTCTAGGATTTTTAATTGTTTTAACGAATTAGTTTATATATAGGGTTTTATTTAAAAAGGGAGGGTTTAAGGGATGTTGAGGAGTGTTGCAGAAGTATCCGTTTTAACTGGTTTAAGTAAAGTTAGTATTTATAATAAAATTAAGTTAAAAGAAATTGAGAAGTATGTGGTTAAAAACAAGGGTATTACTTATATTTCAGATGAAGGTATTAATTTAATATTTAAAGGTTTAAACTTCAAGGATGATACATTAAATGGTTTTGCTAATGGCTTAAATATTGATAGAGAAGATGTTGATGTCAGCATTGGAAATGCTGACTTTAAAGAGTTTAAGCTAGAGTTAAAAGAATTAAATAAAGACTATTTAAATAGTTTAAACTCTGAAAATGAATTTTTAAAAAAGCAATTAGATGAAAAAGATAAACAAATATCTGAACTACATAAGTTAATTGAAAATAGTCAGATACTTTTAAAGGAAGAACAGAAAAAAAGTGAACAACAGTTATATTTAGCAGAACATTTTGAAGAAGTAGATAATAAGCTCCAAGATCTAAAAGAAAAAATGGAGAAAAAAAGAAATGAAAAAATAAAATTATTTAAGATATTTTCAAAGTAGATTTATAGAGTATTTTTTATTAAGGGGAAAATTATGAAGTTAGAAAAAAAGAAATATTTTTTATGTCCAATGTGTAGAGAAAAACTTAAACTTCCTAAGACAGAAGAGTTAGAAATTATATTTATAAAATGTAGTTGTGGATGTGGTAGTTTTATACAAGTTAGAAATGGCTATCATATTCCATCTAAGCAAGGTATTGAAAAAGTGTTTTAAAAATTATTTAATTTTATAAATAAGGTTTTAGAAGTATCAGAAAAATAGCAAGCATAGGAAGTGTGTACACACTTCCTATAAATTTAAAATTAAGCTTTACTCAAATTTAAAATTTATTTATTGGGAGAGCTGCCCAAACCCTTTTGAAAAAATTTTTTTTGATTGATGTTTACAAATTGAAAGTTAAAATACTATTTATATTTTAGGGGGATTATTTATTTATGGAGCAGTGGCTCCATTTTTTATAAAAAAATAGTTTGAGATTAAAAAAATATATGATAAAATTAAGAAAAGAATTGCAGATAAAGAATCTGATTAGATACGGTTTTAGTACGGTTTTTATGTAGCATAGTGGGACATTTGGAAATTTTTTTGTACCCATAGAAACGCTAGGCTTTGCCTAGTCCCCAAAAGTTTTTGGGGGCATTTTCTCTTTATGCTCTTATAAAATATCTACAGGTATAATTTCCAGTTAAGATATTTTATAATTCATATTTGGATTTGATTAAACTTTTTTTAGTTTATTAGTGAGCTATAGTTAGGGGAAACCCCTTAATAAAAAAAGAAAAGGAGTTAAGTAATATGGCAAGAATAAGAAAAGAATATAAAATGACAGAAAAAAATGTGGAGTACATAGAAGAAGTTAAAGAGAAAAATAATTTAAAATACAGTAGTGAAGCATTAGATTTAATAATTAGAGAGCATAGACAAAATTCAGATATTACAACAGAAGCTATGATTAAAATAATAGCAAAAGAAGTAGCAGAACAAATCAAATTTGATATGAAAGAAATAAAAAAATCTAGTAATGATACTGAAAGAAATACTCAAATACTTTTAGAATTAATTAATGGATTTTTTGTAATTTCTGAGTATGGAAGGTTAGCAACAACAGAGGATATTATAGCACCAGCATTACCTAGGGCAATAGATCTTGTAGATAAGAGAAGAGAAAATAGTATGAGGTTTAGATAAGAAATATTAAAGTAAAAAAACTTAAGGATTTAGATATAGAGTATTAATTATATTTTTTTGATAACCAACTGGAGTATTAAGTAACGGAGTGGAGAGTAGCGTAATGAGTAAGTTAATACGTAAGGCGGTAGAAAATATTTAAGATTAAATACTTTTTTAATTAAACTTTTTAAAAGTTTAATAGAATGTTATTTATAAAGATGATATACTTTAAATAAGTTTTAGTTTGCAAATTTTCCATAGAAGATTTGCTCCGTAAAGGACATCTTTAAAGGTGTCCTTTTATGATATAATGATTAAGTAAACTAAAACTTAAAGACATTTAAAGGAGAAATAGTATATGGAAAAAGAAATATTAGAAATTTTGAAGTCTATTCAATTAGATATTAAAGGGTTAAAAGATGAAGTTAAAGACTTAAAAGAGGGTCAAAAAATAATTGAAAAGAAACTTGATGGAGTTGTAGAGCAGACAGCAGAGCTATTAGAATTTAGAACAACTGTAAAAACAAAACTTGATGAATTAAAAGAAGTTGAAGAAGTAACTAAAGTTAATTGTTATGATATTGCAAAATTAAAAGCAGTCAAATAGATTTGAGACCAGGAGAGTTAAAGGAGCTTATAGCTCCTTTTTTTGTAGCTACAAAACTTGTAAAAGTAGATAGTAGGTGGGAGAGAGAAGATATATAAATAAAAGTTTTGTTACATTATTTTATGAAAATGTTGAAGAAGGTAATTTAAGTTATGTATCAAGTATAAATGGATATAATTTTATGAAGCAAAACAAAGAGTATATAGTATTATTAAATAAAGCGAATAATGTAGATTATTCAGATGAATTATATGTTTACCATAATGTATATTTAGGAAAGTTTCCTAAAGCATATAAAGATATATCTTATAAAATATATGATGATATTGATATATATAAAACGATAAATTCGTATGAGCAAGTATTTGATAATATTGAGGCAGTGAACTACTATAAAGACATATATAATCAAATTATATTTGAGTATAAAATAAATTAAAAGGTTTCAAAAATTTTTGAAACCTTTTTTATATTAAATAACTCTATAAGTATATAAGAATTAATAGGAGGATTAAGTTTATGGAGGGAATAATATATCAGTATGACAATATAAAAACTATAAACTTAAATGAATATGACTTAATTGTTAAATCAATTAATAGTGATTATGATTCATTTGCAAATTTAATGAAACTTCATAAAAGGCATTTATATCAAATGGCATATATCCATACACGTGACAAAGATATGGCATTAGATATAATTCAGGAGACTACAATTGTTGCATTTAAAAATATAAAATCATTAAAAGAACCATTAGCATTCAAAAAGTGGATAACTAGAATATTGGTTAATATTACTATTAGTGAGTTAAAAAAAAGAAAAAAAGTAATACATATAGATAATTATGATGTTATCAATAATGATGATATATTTATTAATAATAAATCGATAAACATTGATGAGAAACTTGATTTATATAATGCGGTTGATTTACTGAAAAATAATTATAAAACAATAATTATAATGAAATACTTTAATGATTTAACAATTAAAGAAATAGGATATACATTAAATTTATCAGAGAATACTGTAAAAACAAATCTAAAGAGAGCAAAAGAAGCTTTATTCAAAATTTTAAAGGAGGGATATTTAAATGATTAATAGAGATTTAGATAAAATAGAGATTCCTGATAATATAGATGAATTTATAGATAAAGGTATAAATAAATTAAAAAGGGAGAAGGAGAAAAAGGTGAAGAAGCATTATTTAAAAGTTTGTAGTATGATTGCAATACTATCTATATTTATAATAGGAGCATTTTTTAATTCTAATTTAGCGAGTGCAAGTGAAGGAAATGCATTTGAAAGTATATTTAAGTATTTTGAAACTAAGTTATTATCGAATTCAAAAATATCTGATATTGAAACAAACGTAAATCAAACTATTAATTCTAATAATATAAACATTACTATTGAAAGTGTGGCTTGTGATGATAATTATATAAGTATTTCATATAAAGTTTTAAATAAGGATACATTTAACATAAAAGAAAGTGATATTCATAAAGTATCATTACAGGGTCAGATAAAATATACGGATTCAGAAAGCAGTATTTCCACTTTTACGGATAATTTTTCATTTATTGATGAAAATACTTTGCTTATAGTGGAAAAATATAGAATAAGTGATTTGTTTAATGGTGCAATACCAGTTGATGAATTTAATTTAGAAGTAAAATTAAACTCTATTGAAATAATTATGGTTGATGAAATAGATTCAACTAATAAAACAAAAGAATATAATGGAAGCTGGGAGTTTGAAGTTCCCGTAAAGAAGGATTTATCAGAAAGTAAAAATATAGATATAAAAAATATAATAACAGATGGTACATCAATAGAAGATATAGAACTTACACCATATGAATTAAAAATTACAGTAAAACGTGATAAAAATCTTCCAAAAGCAATAGTCACTTTTAAAGATAATAATGGAAATGAAATAGAAAACATATCAGGACATAGAATAAATGATGAAACTATAATACAAACATTAAATCTTCCTAATGTTAATGCAGAATATTTAGTAGGTTATATTAAGTATGTTGATGAAATTCATAATGATACTTGTATTAGTTGTAATGATGATAATACACATTCTCATGAGATAGAAATGGAAGAAAAAATATATTTAAATAACTGATAATAGCAATATTTTTATGTAGTAGTTTATGTGTGGGGGTAATGCTACAAGTTATAAGAGAGTTGAATATTTAACTCTCTTTTTTATTTTATATGATATTAAATTTTATTATAAATTTAATATACAGTATTAAAAGTCAGAATAGAAATTAACACTAATTAAATTGTTTTTTACTTGAGCATTATATAAATAGAGAGAATTTCTAAATATATTTTAATTATTTATTTTTGGATATAAATTTTTTAAGCTAAGTTTTGGATTTATCATTAGCTTCAAAGTAGGATTTGAACTTATTGGTCAATTCTACATTATCAATACCTATATTTTCAATAATAGCGCATATTTGAATTAATCTTCTAGTAAGAGCTTTTCTTTATCCTTTTTTCACGAGCTAGGATTATTTGTTTTTGTAATTTTAATTTATTAATTTTATGTTCAATTTTATTTATTTTTTCTTTATGTTGTATTAAAAAATCAACTATAAATAATAGTATATTGTAAGTCGAAAGGTATAGCAAAAATGTATTATAAACTATGGAAATTATAAAGGGATAATTCTAAAAGCAAGTTGTAAACAATAGCTCATAATACTACAATAAAGTGATAAAATAAAGCCAGTAGTATTAATACATAGAGAGTCTGAACAACAAAAAGAATTAAGTAAATTGAGAAAAAAACGAGATATAGAGGAATTTAGAGATAAGTAAAATATGAGTATAAGTAAGTAAATTCAAGCGTTGACAACAAGGTACAACAAAAAAAAATCTTGCTTTATGCAGAAAAACAGGGTAAAATTAACTTAAATTTGGAATTAAACTTAAATAAAAAAAGCTCTTATTCAACTCTCATATATTAGTCTGCAAACTAACATATGAGCCGAACTTTACAAGGTACTGCAATACCTAGAAAGCTGTTAGAAAAGAACTTCATTTAGTTAGTAACTACGTTCAAGGTTATATCTCACACATAAAACCAAGCACGAAAGCTACTTTATAAAATATATTTTATTCAATATTATGAATAAAGTATAACTGATTAAAGAAGAATTTTCAAGCCTTTTAGTATGGTAAAACCTTACTAAAAGGCTTTTTTATTTAACTAAATAAAAATTAAGACAAGTTTTTCATAAATTAAATACTGAAAAATCCTGTATGGTAAGTGGTTAAGGAATAACACTATAAAAAACTACTCGGCTCACCACCGAGGATAGCGCCGTTAGATGGGGAGGTGCTATTTTTAGACAAACTATTAAAGTTAGTTTTTAGTAGTGGAGTGCCTGTCCTGGTGGAGTTTGCATTAGCTCCTAGGGGTGTGTAGAAAGTTACATGGTAGTATGCTCGATAATACCAGACCTAAACGAGATTGATTTACATAGTGGTTGGAAGCCACGGGATAAATGCGACACGGATACCTCAATGGCTCCAAGCCATAATATCATGCTTGCTTATCCCCTTTGCAATTAGTATTTTTATGTTATATTAATTGCAAGGGGGGGAGCGAGCCGTTTCCTAATTCACCAAACCATAATTGATGTTGACTTAAAAGTCAACTAAGAAATATGAAAATTTAGTGCGAGCGATGGGGGTTATAAGAATATGAGTAAAAAGAAAAAACAAAAGTATTATGCTATTAAAGAAGGTAAAGGTGTTAAAAATAAGATAGTTAGAACATGGACAGAGTGCAAAGAACTTGTATTAGGTTATCCTAGTATATATAAGTCTTTTAGTACAGAAGAAGAAGCTAGAAAATATTTAAATGGTATTAAAGATAAAGATATACCAGTAATTCAAGACAAAGTAAAAATTAATATACAGTCTAGTAAGAAAAGAAGATCTTCAACAAAAGCAATAAGTTTTAGAGTTCCTAATGAGATTTATAATGAGTTTATTAAGAAGGTAGATGAAACTGGATTAGATAAAGATAAAATATTATTAGAAATGATTAAAGAATGGATTGAATAATTATAATATATAAAGTATAAAAGTAGTGTTGATCTTAATGTTAGTAAAAAATTAGGTGATATAGTAAATAGGAGTTTCAGTTAAATATGAGAATATTTAAAAAGATAAATAAATCTAACATAAAAAATAAATTAAAGACAAACGACAAAAATATAAAGATAATTAAGTTTCTATTACTAATTGGAAAGATACATTGCTTAGTATCTTTGCCACATGTAACATTTCTTATATTCTTTAACGAAAGCAGAGTTGTTAATGTATTTGCATTTATATGTTTAATTCTAAATACTATAATTGCAATAGATATACACAATATGGAATTAGATATAGCAGAATATAAAAAAGAACGTAATATGATATAATTAATTATAATTATTAAAGGAGTGTTGAAGATGGATAAGGAATTATTAGAAGCATTAAGCCAAATGCTTGATGAAAAGTTAGATAATAAGCTAGATGAAAAATTAAACCCAATAAAAAAGGAACTGAATGAAATTAATAAAAAGCTAGATGGAATAACAGAGCAAACGGCTGATTTAGTAGAGTTTAGAAATGAAATATTAAATAAAATTGATGGAATAAGAGAAGATCTATCTACTGTTGAATTAGTTACGGCTAATAATTATAAAGATATCGCAAAATTAAAAGCAGTAAAATAGAAACATAGGGATACTGAAAAGTATCTCTTTTTTTGATTTAATTTTATAATATAAAAAAATAGTATGATCCAGGACAAATAAATATATACACATACCTATAAGTTCATATATATGTGAACTTGATTTAAGTTAGATTATTGAAAGGGAAATTTGTAAAATAAAAATGATTATAAATAAATGAATTAAAAATCATTTATTTATATAATAAAAACATATTCATATATGAATGAACGGAGGGAATTTCGTGAAAAAAGAGAAAATATATTCTTTAACTGTAAAGGGGGATAATACATTAAAAACATTCTTTGAAAGATTTTATGTTTTACCAAAGGAAGGGAAAGAATGGGGAGAAGCTGAAAAAGTTAATTAACAATAACAATTATACATATTAAAAAGAGAAGTGGTATTTTGTAAATAAATATAGCAAAGAGTAGTATAAAAGATAATTAATAATAGGAGTAGTTATAATACTACTCTTGTTTTATTTTATATTGGGTATTAAAAATTATAGCTTTAACACACATTAGAATCAGCACAAGCTATCAGAATGCTATATAAGACTATTTAAGATAGTTTGTAGTATATTTGTTAGTTAAGTTGTAAAACGTATTAAATTGGCTTGTAGAGAGTTTTAAAGCTATATGCAAATAGAATGTGATGGATAATGGAATATAATGTTGAATTAATGTGATGGACAATATAAATGAGGTGGATAATGATAATGGAATATAGTGATATGATGGAATGTAATGTGTGTTGATGTGGAATGTAATATTTGTTGAGATACGGTTAAACACAGTATACCTACAATCAAAATAAGCAATGTTGTTGATGTGGAGTAATAATATGATAAACACAAAAATTACACTTTTAATTCTCCCGACCCGACCACCTCTTCCGACTAGCTCTAAACATTAATAAAAGTCGAGAAAATTGGTGTTTAGTCGAGATTTAGAAAATTAGTGAAAAGGTGTAAAAAATGAAGATAAGCACAGTAAAAGCGATATTCTCCCGACCAGCTTTCCGACTAAGAATTGAATGCGAATGATAATGTTAAATTAATAAAAATAATTCGTGTTTATAGATGTTAATACATAACACTATATGTAGTTATTAAAACTACTTGTTATACAAATATTGTAAATCAAAAATGAGAAAAAAATAAGGTTTTAGGACGACTATGTATGTAAAATTTTGAGAAAAGTTGAAAAGTGTTGATATGACTAGCTTGTAGCGTTCGTTAACATCAATTATCATAATTTTTAAAAAAATATCATAATGAAATCAACTTCGACATAGCATGAATTATTTCGCTAAATTTTCATTTAACGAAATAAATCTAAATATTTTAAGTTGTGTTGAATTTTAAAATTTTAGAATTACACAAAAGTATAAATACTAAGTTGTAAAAAAACTTTAATTTAAAATTTTGTAGAAATAGAAGTGATTAATTAATTTTGAAGAGGGGGGTATATAAATATTTAAAAAATGATAGTGAGGATATTTTATTACCTATCCTGCTTACAATATCAATCACTAAGTTTTTTAGATCCAAGAAAGTTTTTAGACCCATTTTTAGTTTTAGTACCATTTTTAGAACCATTTTTAGTTTTAGTACCATTTTTAGAACCAATTTTAGTTTTAGTACCAAATTAAAATTAAGATGAAAATGTACACTCTCATCTTAATTTTTTGAACCTTAAAGATACCAACAAACGGCACAACCATGCGTTTTCTGTGAATTTGTAGTGATAAAAAAATGGTTCTAAATCTTTATATAATTAGTACCAAATTTAGAACTAAAAAAAACTAAAGTTTTAGAACTAAATCAAACTAAAGTTTCAATCTTAGAACTAAAATATGATAGGGGGGTATATTTTACTTAGATATGAAATTCGCAGAAAACTTAATCCCAATAAAAAATTCTGCATTTAATAAAAAAATGCGACATCAAATACGACATCATAAGAACTATTAATGATTCATGAGATTTAATTTTATAAAATAATTATTAATACTATAAAATATTGATTTTAAAAGATTTGATTAATAGAGTATGGTACTACTAGAGGTATTACAACTGAAATGCCTCATAGATAATTAAATCTTCTTGAAGTGGCTTGTAGAAAGGTATACAAGGATATAAAGTAGAATACTATAATTTTTATTTTAGAAATAGCAGTATACAATAAACTTTCCCAGAAAATAAGGCTTTAGAGATGTTTTGTAAAATTTATACATTTACCTAAAAAATAATATAACTTGCTTTTTGCTTCTTTTTGGCAAGAGGTTTTTTAATTTAGTGAAACAGAGTGAAGCTAAATTGAAAAAGATGGTCATCAAAAAGAAGAATATATCTAAATAAAATTTAAATTATTACTAACGCCCTTCGGTTGTTTTTACTTTTTGTACTGAACCGTTTGATTTATTCGGCACAAGGCACTCATAAATCTGCACTACTGCCAGCAAAAAGTAAAACAAAAACTGGCTTATTGTGAATTTAAAATTTATAACCCCATTTCAAAAAGTATATATAAATAATTAAATAATAAATATAATAGTATTTCTGAAATAGGGTTTTTACTAATAATCAAATAAACTATAATAGGAGGTACTAATGAGTACAAAGACAAATGCCAATGCTCATGCAATAATCAGTAACATGAACAAGTTTAAAATTGGAGATGGATATACATATAAGGATATATGTATGATATGCAAAATTAAAGAATATAAGAGTGGTAGCAACTCTAGGAATAAACAAATGGGTACATTTAATGAGTTATTCAATATTGAAGAAAGTAAGAGAGGTAAAGCAGTTATATATACAATAATATCTAAAAAAGAAATTACAGATAATAAATTAGATGTTTTAGTATCAGAGAGTCGAGGAAGATCAGAAGGATCTAGAAATAATTACGATGGAATATTTAAAGATAATTTGGTTAATTCTTTTATATACTTCTGTTTTAAATTAGCAGAACAACGAGGAATATTTAAAGATGAAAATGTAGATGATTTCTGTATAACAACAAGTAAACATAATATGATGTGTGAAATTGGAATAAGAAATAGATATAATACATATATTGCAGTAAATCAACCGTATAATTTCTGTAATCAATTAGGGGTTGAAAGAATTATATTTAATTTTGCTATGACAAAGATTAATAATAATACAAGTAAGGCATTTGATAGGGTTATTTCAAGTGCAGTAAAGTTAGGATTAGTTATTCAAGAGAATAACATGAGTGTTGTTAGATACAAGCCTTTAGAGGTTAAAGATGATATAGTAGTGGATTGGATTAAAACAAAAACGATAAAAGACTTTGCTAAGAAGAATGAAAGAATAGACATAGAATTGATGAGACAAAAATTCGCAAAAGATATGAATTTTAAAACAGTTGGAGCCTTATATTCAACAAATGATAAAGAATTAATATCAAAATTTCATTCAAGGATTAATGAGTACACTGTTGCAAAATATGGAATACTAGAAAGTTATCGAGTGATGGAGCTGCATATGAAGAAAAGTGTTGTAAGTAATTATCTTCAAAAATTTGATAATATAACACTTCAAGAATTAATTGAAGTAGGAAATCAGAAATTTATTGAGAAGCAATATAAGAACTTTAAAAATATGTATGAGAACTATTTTAAAAAAGGTTATAATACTAAAAATGCTTGTGTACAAGGAATGAAAAACTATTTAGAACAAGCAGATAAAATAATATATTATTTGTTGGATATAAATTCAAATAAACTTGACTTTATAATAGGTGGAGATTTAACAGTAGACATGGTAAGTGGAGAAATAATTGAAAGAGAAGAAGAAGGGTCTTTTGAAAATTTTAAACTTGAGCTTAAAGAAAATTCTTATGTGGAGGCAAAAGTAAACTAAATAATTTATATAACTGAATAGAATTTTATTGATACAGATATGAAAAAAATTATTTTTTATAAATTTTTGATATAAAATTACAAAAAACACTTTACATATTTTTATTTGTTATATAAAATTAATTCATAAAAATAAATAAAAAAAGCCCACAACTCTTATATATCAGCCTAGGAAACTGATGTATAAGCCAAACTTATGATGTGCTAGGAACACAAGATAAGCCGTTAGTGAACTTTATTCATATCATTTTTGATATGGTTATTATAATAAGTATTTAAAAAAAATGCAATAGTAAATTTTAGATGTTTATATATAAATAAGTTTTTAACAGTCTAGTGTTTAAGCACTAGGCTTTTTTTGTTGTTTAAAAATTAAATACTGAAAAATCCTGTATGGTAAGTGGTTAAGGAATAACACTATAAAAAACTACTCGGCTCACCACCGAGGATAGCGCCGTTAGATGGGGAGGTGCTATTTTTAGACAAACTATTAAAGTTAGTTTTTAGTAGTGGAGTGCCTGTCCTGGTGGAGTTTGCATTAGCTCCTAGGGGTGTGTAGAAAGTTACATGGTAGTATGCTCGATAATACCAGACCTAAACGAGATTGATTTACATAGTGGTTGGAAGCCACGGGATAAATGCGACACGGATACCTCAATGGCTCCAAGCCATAATATCATGCTTGCTTATCCCCTTTGCAATTAGTATTTTATATCATATTAGTTGCAAGGGGGGGAGCGAGCCGTTTCCTAACTCACCTTAGCCATAAATGATGTTAACTTAAAAGTAAAGCATAAATTAAAAAAAATAATTTGTGAGCGATGGGGAGATAAGATTATTAGTAAAAATAAAAAACAAAAGTATTATGCTATTAAAGAAGGTAAAGGTGTTAAAAATAAAATAGTTAGGACTTGGAGTGAGTGTAAGGAACTTGTATTAGGTTATCCTAGTATATATAAGTCTTTTTATACAGAAGAAGATCTTCAACAAAAGCAATAAATTTTAGAATTCCTAATGATGTTTATAATGATTTTATTAAGAAGGTAGATGAAACTGGATTGGATATAGATAAAATATTATTAGAAATGATTAAAGAATGGATTGAGTAGTAATAGTTAAATTAAAGATGGTTAGATAATATTTTAGGGCATATGCCCTTTTTTTTATTTCTTTAAAGGAGAATAAATATATAGTGAAGAAAATAATAGTGTATAGAAAGTTGTATTATTGTAGTATTACAAATGGGGGGTAAGATGGAGGTACAAGATCTATTAGAATATGTTAATTCTGAATTAGCAAATGGTAGTAATTTAACTAAATTTGCTAAAGGTTTAGGTAAAAATGAAAGCACAATAAGAAAAAAATTAAATAAGGCAGGGTACAAAAGAGTTGGGAATAAATTCGTACTAAATGTAGATACTACAAGAAGTACTACTAGATATGAAGAAAATAAATTAGGGCATATGCCCCATAATAACATATATAGTATGAAAGCTGATATAAGCAAAATAGAAGCTAATATTGATATAGAAAAGTTAAGATTGCTGGTAGAAAATATTGATAATTTATTACGGTTAATTCCGAATACTACAAGTAGTATTACAAGTATTTCAATTAATACAGAAAAAACTAAAGTAACGTCATTAAGAATTAATGAAGATATATATAATTTAATAAAAGAAAGAGCTGTGAGAGATAAATGTAGTATAAGTGATATAGTTAATAAAAGTTTGATGGATTATTTAAATAATTATCTGTAATTAATTAGGGCATATGCCCTAAAAGTAATTTAAAGGGTGAGAATGTGAATAGGAATAATGAGTCATTTGAAAAAGATTTTAAAGCTGCTTCAGGTAATATGATCCATGAGGGTATGAAGTGTAATGATGAAGAAAAGGAATTAATAAGATTAAAGTATTTAGGTAAAATTACTGAAGAAGAATTTATAAAGAGAGTTTTAGATTTAGCAATGAAATAACTATTAAAGAGATTTATTTATTTTTATTTACTTTCAATAAAAATAAATAAAAAACTAGGTTTTATTTAAAATTCATAAAAAATAATATAATAAT
>OLOB01000961.1_pt1 | contig 20224 bp, 18 predicted proteins | sample 1671911 | NCBI WGS metagenome assembly OLOB01 (sample SAMEA3136625, study PRJEB25190) | human gut metagenome | biome: human gut; feature: human-associated habitat; material: faeces | place: Austria | collected 2013
GAGCGCTCGGCTGTTAACCGATAGGTCGTTGGTTCAAGTCCAACACGGGGAGCCACAAGAAAAAAGTAGTAATTAATAAATTGCTACTTTTTTTGCGACCTATCGGTGTTACAGCCGAGGAAGCGAGGATGTTAACTGCTTTAAGGTTTTTGCGCTTCCAGTGGAAGCAAAAGCAAAAACATTAAAGACGCTAAAACTGGCATTTCAGAGCTTTGCGAAAGCAAAGACTGAAATGGCTAGTTTTGAGATGGGCGTCGTTGGTTCAAGTCCAACTAAGGTCGAGCCACAAGAATGAAAGTAGTAATTAGAAAATTACTATTTTTTTTTCGACCTATCGGTGTTACAGCCGAGGAAGCGAGGATGTGTAGAAAAAATATATTGACACCTATGATATAATAATATTTAGCTTAAAAAAGCTATGGAGGAAAATATGAACGATAATATTATAGTAAAGGGAGCGAAAGCGAACAATTTAAAAAATATAAATGTAACCATACCAAGAGATAAATTAGTTGTTATAACAGGACTTTCAGGCTCTGGAAAGTCTTCATTAGCATTTGATACACTTTATGCAGAAGGTCAAAGACGTTATGTAGAAAGCCTATCTTCATATGCACGTCAATTTCTTGGTTTAATGGAAAAACCTGATGTTGAATCAATAGAAGGACTTTCACCAGCAATAGCAATAGACCAAAAAACAACATCAAAAAACCCACGTTCAACAGTTGGAACAGTAACTGAAATATACGATTATATACGTTTGTTATATGCAAGAATAGGAGAACCACATTGCCCAAAATGTGGTAAAAAGATAGAAAAACAAACAATAGACCAAATAGTAGAAACTGTAATGAACTTAGAGGAAAACACCAAAATACAAATATTAGCACCTGTTGTAAGAGGGAAAAAAGGTGAATACAAAGCATTATTAGAAAGTTTTGCCAAAGAAGGGTTTGTAAGAGTAAGAGTAGATGGAACAGTTTACGAATTAACAGATGATATAGACTTAGATAGAAAAAAGAAGCATAATATTGAACTTATAGTAGACAGATTAGTAATAAAGGAAGATATTAGAAGCAGATTGGCTGAATCAATAGAAATTTCTCTAAAATATGCAAACAACTTAGTTGTAATTTCCACACCAAAAGAAGAAATGTTATTTAGCCAAAATTACGCATGCCCTGATTGTAATATAAGTATTGAAGAGCTATCACCTAGAATGTTCTCTTTTAACAACCCATTTGGAGCTTGCCCTGAGTGTACAGGAATAGGATATTTAATGAGAATTAATGAAGATTTAGTAATACCAGATAAAAACAAAACATTATATGATGGAGTAAAAGCTTTTGGTGCAAGTACAATGAAAAAAGGCGATACAATGGCTAAAATGTATTTTGAAAGCATTGCTAAACATTATGGTGTAGATATAAAAGTACCAATTAAAAAACTACCTAGAGACTTCTTAGATAAAATACTTTATGGAACAGGAACAGAAGAGATTGATTTTAGATATACATCAGCAGCAGGAGAAAGAAAATTTAAAGCACCATTTGAAGGCGTAATACCAACATTAGAGAGAAGATACAGAGAAACAAAATCTCAAGGTATGAGAGAATTTTACGAATATTACATGACAGAAAGCCCTTGCGAAGCATGCCATGGAGCACGTTTAAGAAAAGAAAGCTTAGCGGTAACAGTAGGTGGAAAAAATATTCAAGAATTAACAGACATGCCTATATCTAAAATTCAAGAGTTTATGAATAATTTAAAACTTGATAAAACTAAAACACTAATTGCAAACCAAATCTTAAAAGAACTAAACAAAAGACTACAATTCCTTGTAGATGTTGGCTTGGAGTATTTAACTTTATCAAGACCAGCAGGAACATTATCAGGTGGAGAGGCACAAAGAATTCGTTTGGCCACACAAATAGGTGCAGGTTTAACAGGTGTGCTATATATACTAGATGAACCAAGTATAGGTTTGCATCAAAGAGATAATGATAAATTAATTGCAACACTAAAAAAATTAAGAGACCTAGGCAACACAGTTATAGTTGTTGAACATGATGAAGATACAATGTATGCAGCAGATTATATAATAGATATTGGACCAGAAGCTGGTGTTCATGGTGGAAATGTAATTGCCACTGGAACAGCAGAAGAAATAAAGCAAAACCCAAATTCTATTACAGGTGCATATTTAAGTGGAAGAAGACAAATTAAAGTTCCTAGCAAACGTAGAAAAACAAATGGAAAGTCTATTGAAATAAAAGGAGCTTGCCAAAACAATTTAAAAAATATTAATGTAAAAATACCACTTGGAGTTTTCACTTGTGTAACAGGTGTATCAGGTTCTGGAAAGAGTACATTAATTAATGAAATATTGTATAAAGCTTTATCAAAAGAACTATACAATTCATCAGAATTTCCAGGTAAACATGATAAAATTGTTGGAATTGAAAATATAGATAAAGTAATAAACATAGACCAATCTCCAATTGGAAGAACACCAAGGTCAAACCCTGCAACATATACAGGTGTATTTGATTTAATAAGAGACATTTTTGCAGGAACAAACGAGGCAAAATTAAGAGGATACGAAAAAGGTAGATTTAGCTTTAACGTATCAGGTGGAAGATGCGAAACATGCCAAGGAGATGGAGTTCTTAAAATTGAAATGCATTTTTTACCAGATTTATATGTACCTTGTGAAGTGTGCCATGGAAAAAGATATAACAGAGAAACACTTGAAGTAAAATATAAAGGAAAAAGTATTTCAGATGTATTGGATATGACTGTAGAAGAAGCTCTCGAATTCTTTAGTAATATACCTAAAATAAAGCAAAAAATACAAACACTATATGATGTTGGACTTCGGTTACATTAAACTTGGACAACCATCAACAACACTATCTGGTGGAGAAGCACAAAGGGTAAAACTTGCAACAGAGCTTTCAAAACGTGCTACAGGAAAAACATTATACATTTTAGATGAACCAACAACAGGTCTTCATATGGCAGATGTACACAGACTTATAGACATTTTACAAAGATTGGTAGACACAGGAAATAGCATAGTTGTTATAGAACATAACCTAGATTTAATAAAAACAGCTGACTATATAATAGACCTAGGACCAGAAAGTGGAGAAAAGGGTGGAGAAGTAATAGCAGTTGGAACACCTGAGCATATTGCAAAAAATGAAAGATCATATACAGGTAAGTTTTTAAAAAAGTACCTAGAAAAATAATAAAACACTTGCAAATTTGAAAAAGATATAATACAATAATTAAAACAAAGGAGGAAGATTATGGTATACATTAATGACATACACATTTTATTTTATGTTCTATTTGCTTTCATAGGAGGCTTTATTGGACAAGTTATCGATTACTTAAATATTGCATTCCTAAATGAAAGAAAAGTAATATCAAAAGAATCTTTTAAAAAGTATAAAGAAACATTTAAAGTAAACTATAAACTAATAGTAGTAAATAGCTGTTTATATGTGGCACTATTATATAAGTTTGGAATGAACTTAGATTTTCTAAGGTTTGCAATACTTACACCAATGCTTATTTCAGCATTCATTGTTGATTATAAAATACAAATAATACCAAACAGATTAAACTTTACAATGTTTGAAGTTGGTATAATATTTGCATTTATCTTTGGCATTCAAAACTTAAACCTTGCAAAAGATATGTTTCTTGGAATGATTGCAGGTGGAGGAATATTCTTATTAATTACATTAATAGGAGGACTAATCGCTGGCAAAGAAGCTATGGGACTTGGAGATGTAAAACTAATGGGAGCACTTGGTTTGTTCTTTGGTTGGTATAAAATCTTAATTATATCTGTATTAGCATTCCTAATTGGTGCAATTATAAGTATAATAGTTTTAATTGTGAGAAAAAATAGAGAAGATGGTTATATACCATTTGGTCCATTTATAGTGGTTGCAACATTTATAACAATATTTGTTCCAACAAACTTGCTATTTATAAGTTTAATGAAGGTATTTTCACTAGGATTATTTTAAATGTAAAAGGAAGGTGTTTTTCTATGAATGAAAAAATAAGACTTTTACGAGAGAGGTTAAGAAGTTTAAAAATGGAGGGTATGATTGTTACAAACCCTGTAAGTATTAAATACTTAACCAATATAGAAGATGAGGGAACTTTGCTTATTACTAGAAAAGAAAACATTTTCTTAACATATACAATGTTTTTAGAAAATGTAAAAAATACCTTAACAATTAATGATGAAATAATTGTTGCAGATTTTAGAGATATAAGTAAAGATGAATACGAAAACTTTTTCTTATTCTGTGAAAATATTGGCTTTGAAGAAAATTACGTAACATATAAACAATACTATTATTTAAAGCAGAAATATAGAGTAAATAACTTAGCAGAAACTGAAAACATAGTAGAAAAGCTAAGAGCAGTAAAAGATAAAGATGAAATTGAAAATATTAAAAAAGCATGTGAATTAACAGATAAATGCTTTAGCCATCTTTTAGAATTTATAAAGATGGGAATGACAGAAAAAGAAATAGCATTTGAAATAGAAATGTTTTTTAGAAAAAACGGAGCAGATGGACTTGCGTTTGATCCAATTGTTGCAATAGGAGAAAACAGTGCAAAGCCACATTGGAAGCCAGGAGATAAAAAAGTTGAAATGGCAGATCCAATTTTAATAGACATGGGTTGCAAATATAATGGATATTGCTCTGATATGACAAGAACAATCTTTGCAGGTTGTATCTTAGAAAAAATCAAACCAGTATATGATTTGGTTTTGAAAAACTTAGAAAATACAACGAATGAAATAAAAGAATATGCAAGCATAAAAACAATAACACAAATGGTGGAAAGTGATTTCAAACTTCAAAACTATGACTTAATACATTCACTAGGACACAGTATAGGACTTGAAACACACGAAATTCCATACATTAATTCAAAAAATGACACGTTCCTAAAAGAAAACATGGTAGTTGCAGACGAACCAGGAATATATTTACCAGGCAAATTCGGCATAAGAATAGAAGATACAATTTTAGTAGAAAAAGAAGGTTGCACAGTACTTACAAAATCACCAAAAAATTATGTAATAATATAGAATTTACGTGAATTGCTTGATTTTTATGGAAAAGTATAGTAAAATAAATAAGTTAGTATAAATTTAAAAAGAAAGAGGTATGATATTATGGCAGAAGTATATATGGCAGGAGATGTCAGAAATGGAACAACATTTGAACTAGATGGTTCAGTTTACAAAGTAGTAGAATTTCAACATGTTAAACCAGGAAAAGGAGCAGCTTTTGTTAGAACAAAATTAAAGAACGTAATTAATGGTTCAGTTTTAGAAAAAACATTCAACCCATCAGAAAAATTACAAGGTGCAGATATTGAAAAAAGAGAAATGCAATATCTATATGCAGATGGAGATTTATATTATTTTATGGATAATGAAACATACGACCAAATTCCACTTAATAAATCAGAATTAGGAGATATGTTAAAATTCTTAAAGGAAAACATGATGGTAAAAACATTAGCATTTAAAGGAAAAATATTTGCAATTGAACCACCTATGTTTGTAGAACTAGAAGTTACATACACAGAACCAGGTTTTAGTGGTAACACAGCAGGTGCTGGAGCAACAAAACCAGCTGAACTAGAAACAGGAGCAACAATAAATGTTCCACTATTTGTAAATACTGGAGACAAAATTAGAATTGATACAAGAACAGGCGAATACATGGAAAGAATTTAGAAAATTGGAGGAATATGAATGTCAAACTTTAATTCAGAATTCAAAAAAATTCTTAAAAATTTAGAAGATAACATTGAACATGAAGAAGCTCTTGAAAAAGCTAAGGTAGAGATATTTAATTTATATAATATATTCCTTGACGAAATAACAGAGCTTGAGCAAACAATGAATAAAAAGCTTCTTGCAATTGCTGAAAGTCAACTACATGTTGAAGAAGAAATAAAAGCAATGAATAAAAGCATAAAGAATATTGAAAAAGATATTTATATGGACGACGAAGAAGATGATGAAGACTGCGACGTAGAAATCAAATGCCCATATTGCAATGAAACATTCACAGCACAAATGAATGATTTAACAGCTGCAGAAATTGTGTGCCCAGAATGTAATAATACAATAGAACTAGATTGGGGAGAAGATGAAGACGGTTGTGGAGAAGGCGGTTGCGACTGCTGTTCACATGGTTGCCATCATGACGATGACGAAGATGATGATATGTAATGAAAAGATGCTAATGGCATCTTTTTTTACTATCTTAATAAGGTAAATAATCAAGTGGGTTTACTGACTTGCCATTAACATATAAAGAAAAATGAAGATGTGGCCCTGTGGTTGCTCCGTTTGTGGGGTTGCCATTTGAATCTTTAAAGTTATTTCCGAGGAACACCATAAACATTTTTAGGACCAACTGTGGCAATAACTTCACCCTTTATTACTTGATTACCAACGTAAACAAGAAAGTATGGAGAAACATGAGAATAATTACAAAGATATGTACCATCACTAACTTTTACAGTAAAACCATTTGCTCCATCAAAAGCAGTAGATATTACTTCACCAGAAAAAACAGCATGTATTTCAGCACCTGTTGGAGCACCAATATCAATGCCACCATGGTATGAACTTGCACCACCAGTTGGAGCTTTTCTATACCCATAATATGATGTTATAGTTTTATATTTTGGTGTTGGCCATATAAAGCCTTCGCTATTCTCAAAACTTAAATCTGTACTAATTGTATTTAATTCATTAAGATCTGATGAACCAATTGAATTCAAGGAAAAAACTATTCCCATAAAACATAAAAAAATAAACAATAAACCTATGAAAAAATATTTTTGATAATTGAAAAACATTAAATAAACCTCCAAAGAATTAAAATAACTGAATATAATTTTGCTTACCGATGAAAAATATGTAAGATAATAACTTGTTTAGAAAAATGATTAACTTGATACACAATAAGATAGTTCTTTACACGAAGTTTTCTAAGAACAATACCATTATTTTTAAATAAAATTGGGTTTCTTTCAGGAAAATACGAAAGAGAATTGATTTTTGATGTAATTAATTCAAATAAATTTTTAGCTACTAATGGTTCATGTAGCTGAAAAGAAATATATTGATAAATAGCAGAAAGCTCATCAAAAAAGCTTGCAGACCAAATAATTTTATAAATCAAAATTAGTTTTAAACCTTTCTAATGCTTCTTCCATTGGTATAACATTTCCTTCTTCAACTTCTTTTTGTGCAATAGAAAGTTTCTTGAAAACATATTCTTTAAATTCTTTTTCATTTTTATAGAATTGAGAATAGTAATTATCAAGAGCTTTGTCAACTTTTCTTTGTGCTTTTAAATCAATATTATCATTTTCTAAATCTAGACATGGGTTGTTTATAACCATAATAAAACCTCCTTATGACTAGTATGTTGGCATTATACAATATTTATGACAAAAAAGCAATATTTTCCAAAAAATATTTTTGAAAATTTTTCTTAAATTATTGAAAAAAAATTAAGTATGTGGTATATACTAAGGAGAGAAAAGAGGGAGGAAAGTATGAGTGAAGAGAGAGAATGTATAGATAATGTTGAAAGTCTAGAAAGAGCTCTTGCAAGAGTACGTAAGGCACAAGAGATATTTGGCACATATAGCCAAGAACAAGTTGATAAAATATTTGCAGCAGCCGCAATTGCAGCAAACCAAGCACGTATTCCTTTAGCTGAAATGGCTGTGGAAGAAACAGGAATGGGAATTGTAGAAGATAAGGTTATTAAAAACCATTATGCTGCTGAATATATCTATAATGCATATAGATATACAAAAACATGTGGAGTAATTGAAGAGAATAAGGCATATGGTATTAAAAAACTAGCAGAACCAATAGGTGTTATTGCTGCAGTTATACCAACAACTAACCCAACTTCAACAGTTATTTTTAAAACTTTAATAGCACTAAAAACAAGAAACGGAATTATTATAAGTCCACACCCTAGGGCAAAGAACTCAAGTATACAAGCAGCAAAAATAATATTAGATGCTGCAGTTAAAGCAGGTGCACCAGAAGGAATAATAGATTGGATAGATGCTCCATCTTTAGATTTAACAAATATGGTAATGAAAGAAGCAGATACAATCTTAGCAACAGGAGGACCAGGAATGGTTAAGGCTGCATATTCTAGTGGAAAGCCAGCCATAGGTGTTGGTGCAGGAAATGTACCAGCAATAATTGATGATTCTGCAGATATATTACTTGCAGTAAATTCAATAATTCATTCTAAAACATTTGATAATGGAATGATATGTGCATCGGAACAATCTGTAATAATTCTTAATTCAATTTATGATAAAGTAAAACAAGAATTTATTGATAGAGGTTGCTATGTTTTAAATAGTGAAGAAACAGAAAAAGTAAGAAAAACAATAATAATAAATGGAGCTTTAAACTCAAAAATAGTTGGTCAAAAAGCTCATAAAATAGCAGAATTAGCAGGAGTAGAAGTTCCTGAGAATACAAAAATATTAATAGGCGAAGTAGAAAGTGTAGATTTATCTGAAGAGTTTGCTCATGAAAAACTATCACCTGTACTTGCAATGTATAGAGCAAATTCATTTGATGAAGCAGTTGAAAAAGCTGAACAATTAATAGAAGATGGAGGACTTGGACATACAGCTTCTTTATATGTAAATACACACACAGGTACAGAAAAAATAGAAAAATTCTCACACAAGATGAAAACAGCAAGAATATTAATTAACACACCTTCATCACAAGGTGGAATAGGAGACTTATACAACTTTAAATTAACACCATCATTAACTTTAGGTTGTGGTTCATGGGGTGGAAATTCAGTTTCAGAAAATGTTGGTGTAAAACACTTATTAAATATTAAAACAATTGCTGAGAGGAGAGAGAATATGCTTTGGTTTAGAGCACCTGAAAAGGTTTATATTAAAAAAGGTTGTTTACCTGTTGCACTAGATGAGTTGAAAAATGTTATGGATAAGAAAAAGGTATTTATAGTAACAGATGAATTCTTATTCACACATGGTTATACAAAACCAATTACAAATAAACTAGAAGAACTAGGAATAACATATACAACTTTCTCTGATGTTCAACCAGATCCAACACTTGCAAGTGCAAAAGAAGGAGCAAAATTAATGGATAGCTTCAAACCTGATTGCATAATAGCAATAGGTGGAGGAAGTGCTATGGACGCAGGTAAAATTATGTGGGTATTATATGAACACCCAGAAATAGATTTTATGGACATGGCAATGAGATTTTCTGATATAAGAAAAAGAGTATATACTTTCCCTAAAATGGGAGAAAAGGCATATTTTATAGCAGTTCCAACATCAAGTGGTACAGGTTCAGAAGTTACACCTTTTGCTGTTATAACAGATGAAAAAACTGGAATAAAATATCCATTAGCCGATTATGAATTAATGCCAAAAATGGCAATAGTAGATACAGATATGATGATGGACGCACCAAAAGGTTTAACATCAGCTTCTGGTATAGATGCTGTAACACACTGCTTAGAAGCATATGCTTCAATGATGGCTACAGAATACACAGACGGTTTGGCTTTACGTTCAATAAAAACAATATTTGAATATTTACCAACAGCATATGAAAATGGTCAAGATGTTGTTGCAAGAGAAAAAATGGCAAATGCTGCTACAATGGCAGGTATGGCTTTTGCAAATGCATTTTTAGGTGTATGCCACTCAATGGCACATAAACTTGGAGCATTCTTCCATATACCACATGGTATAGCAAATGCTTTAATGATTGACCTAGTATTAAGATTTAATGCTAGCGAAACACCTGTTAAAATGGGTACATTCCCACAATATAGTTATCCACATACATTAAGAAGGTATGCAGAAGTTGCAGAAAACTTAGGCTTAGGTGGAAATACAGATGAGGAAAAATTAGAAAACTTAATAAAAGCAATAGATGAATTAAAAGAAAAAATAGGCATCAAAAAAACAATTAGAGATTATGGAGTAGATGAGCAAGAATTTTTAAGTAAGTTAGATGAAATGAGCAAACAAGCATTTGATGACCAATGCACAGGTGCAAACCCAAGATATCCACTAATTGAAGAGATTAAACAAATGTATCTAGAAGCATATTACGGAGGTGAAAGATAATGGAAATATTAGCTGAAAGAAAAACAAAAACCGTATATAAAGACGAAAATAGAACAATCAAACTATTTGTTGATGAGTATCCTAAATCAAACATTTTAAACGAAGCTTTAAATCAAGCAAGAGTAGAAGAAACAGGACTTAACATTCCAAAACTTTTAGAGGTTAGTAAAATAGGCTCAAGATGGGCACTAATTTCTGAATATATTCAAGGAAAAAGTTTAGAAACATTAATGCAAGAAAACCCAGAAAAAATTGATGAATATATGGAATTATTCATCAATACACAGCTAGAAGTGTTATCTAAACAAGCACCACTTTTAAATAAACTTAAGGATAAAATGAAAAGAAAGATTGAAGAAACAGACTTAAGTGATGCTATTAAATTTGAACTTAATATGAGACTTGAAAGTACACCAAAACACAACAGAGTATGCCATGGAGACTTTAACCCAAGTAATGTAATAGTAACAGATGATGGAAAAGTATATGTTATAGATTGGGCTCACGTTACACAAGGCAACAGCTCTGCTGATGTTGCAAGAACGTATCTTTTATTCAACTTGAATGGTAAAAAGGAAGAAGCTGAAAAGTATTTAAATAGATTTTCAGAAAAATCTGGAATAGAGAAAAAATATATTCAAAAATGGATACCAATAGTTGCAGCAGCACATTTATCTAAAGCAAGTGAAGAAGAAAAAACATTTTTAATGAATTGGATAGATGTTGTAGATTATACCTAGGAAAGGAAACATACTATATATGAGGAAATTAAAAGAACTAATAACAAATTTTATTAATGGCTTCTGCATGGCTCTTGCTGATAGCGTGCCAGGAGTATCAGGAGGCACAGTTGCATTCATACTAGGCTTTTATGATAATTTTATAAATGCACTAGATGATTTATTTAGAGGCAATTGGGAAGCAAAGAAAAAAGCATTTATATACTTAATAAAGATTGGTGTTGGCTGGGTAGTAGGCTTTTTACTTGCAGCAAGTGCCCTAGCAGATTTATTTAACACTAAAATATATGAAATGAGCTCACTTTTCTTAGGATTTATAATATTTGCAATACCTTTGGTTGTTAAGGAAGAAAAAGAAGTTTTAAAAGGTAGATATAAAAACATAGTTTGGCTATTAATTGGTGTAATATTTGTTACAGCAATTACACTAGTTAGTACAAAAACAAGTTTTGATATCAACTTAGAAACATTAAATATTGGTACAGCAATTTATATTTTTGTTGTTGCGGCAGTTGCAATATCAGCCATGATTTTACCTGGTATTTCAGGTTCAACAATACTTTTAATATTTGGAATTTACATACCTATTATGAATAATATAAAAGCATTTATAGGACTTAACTTCTCTGTTGTACCAAGCCTTATGATGTTTGGCTTTGGCATGATATTTGGAGTAATGGCATTTGCACGTGTTGCAAGGAAATGCCTAGAGAAACATCGTTCACAAACAGTTTATGCAATAATTGGTTTAATGCTAGGTTCAATATATTCAATAATTGTTGGACCAACAAGCTTAAAAGAACCACAAGCAATAATGAACTTCTCAACATTTGATATTGTTGCATTTATAATTGGAGGAGCAGTAATAATAGGACTAGAAGCATTAAAGAAAGTTTTAAATAAAAAGAATTAGCATTTGCTAGTTCTTTTTTGCAAATACGAAAAAATTTAGCAAAACACTTGCAAATATGATAATTTATGATATAATTATATGGTTAATTTTAGCAAACAGAAAGGATTGAATTTTAACAATGAAAGTAAAAGTAGAAAATATTAAAGACAAAGCAAATGAGGTAAAACTAGAGTTTACAGTTGAAGCTCAAAAATTTGAAGAAGCTATACAAGATGTATACAAGAAAAATGCAAAATATTTTAATATACCAGGTTTTAGAAAAGGAAAAGCACCTTTCAAAATGGTAGAAAAAGCTTATGGAATACAAATATTCTATGAAGATGCATTTAATGAAATTGCAGGAGAAGCTTATGTTAAAGGGCTAGAAGATAATAAAATTGAAGCTGTAAGCAAACCAGAAATAGATATAAAACAAATTGAAGCTGGAAAAGATTTAATATTCACAGCAGTTGTACAAACTAAGCCAGAAGTTACTTTAGGAGCCTACAAAGGTATAGAACTTAAAAAAGTAGAGTATAATGTAACTGATAAAGATGTAGAACATGAATTAGAACATATTGCTGAACACAATGCACGTTTAGTTGCTGTTGAAGACAGACCTGTTGAAAAAGGCGACACAGTTGTTATAGATTTCGAAGGTTTTGTTGATGGAAAAGCATTTGAAGGTGGAAAAGCAGAAAACCATGAATTAGAAATTGGTAGTGGCAAATTTATTCCAGGTTTCGAAGACCAAATAGTTGGAATGAAAATTGATGAGGATAGAGACATAAAAGTTACATTCCCAGAAGAATATCCAGCTAAAGAATTAGAAGGAAAAGAAGCAACATTTAAAATAAAATTACATGAAATCAAGAAAAAAGAATTACCAGAAATCAATGATGAATTTGCAAAAGATGCAAGCGAATTTGATACATTAGAAGATTGGAAAAAATCAATTAGAGAAAAACAAGAAAAAGCAAATGAATCAAAAGCAAAATTCGAAATGGAAGATGCAGCAATTGAAACAGTTTGTAAAAATGCAAAAGTAGATATTCCAAGTGGTATGATAGAAACTCAACTAGATAATATGGAAAAAGATATATCATCTAGATTAAACTATCAAGGAATGAACTTAGATCAATACCTACAAATGATTGGTAAAACTAAAAAAGAATTTAGAGACGAAAACAAAGAACAAGCAGAAAAACAAGTAAAAACAAGCCTAGTATTAGAAGCAATAATGAAAGATGCAAAAGTTGAAGTAACAGAAGAAGAAATAGATGCAAAGATTAAAGAAATGGCTGAAATGTATGGACAAAAAGAAGAAGAAGTTAAACAAAACCCAGAATTAAGAAAATATGTAGAAGAATCTTTAAAATCAGAAAAAACAATTCATTATATTGTAGATAATGCTAAAATAAAATAAGCATGTTTACAAGGGGCTAGCACCTTTGTGTTAGTCCCTATTTTACATAAAAAGAAAGGAAATGATAATTATGGAAAAAAACAGTTTAGTACCTTATGTAATTGAACAAACAAGTAGAGGAGAAAGATCATATGATATATTCTCAAGATTATTAAAAGATAGAATTATATTCTTAAGTGAAGATGTAAACTCAGCAACAGCAAGTTTAGTTGTTGCACAAATGTTATTTTTAGAATCTGAAGACCCAGATAAAGAAATATCATTTTATATTAACAGCCCAGGTGGTTCTATCACAGATGGAATGGCAATAGTAGACACAATGAACTATATTAAATGTCCTGTTTCAACAATCTGTGTTGGGCTAGCTGCAAGTATGGGATCTGTACTTCTTGCATGTGGAACAAAAGGAAAAAGATTTGCAACACCTAATGCTGAAGTATTAATTCATCAACCATTAATTTCTGGTGGCTTAGCAGGTCAAACAACAGAAATTAAAATTCATGCAGACCACATGGTTAAAACAAGAGAAAAATTAAATAAATTATTAAGCGAAAAAACTGGTCAAAGTTTAGAACAAATTGAAAAAGATACAGAAAGAGACCACTATATGACAGCTGAAGAAGCTTTAGCATATGGTTTAATAGATGGCATTTTAGACTACAGAAAATAAAGCTTAAATGTTAGAAAGGAAATTATAAAATGGCAAATAAAAAAGAAATTAATGAGATTAGATGCTCTTTTTGTGGTAAAGCACAAGAAATGGTTAAAAAATTAATTGCTGGACCAAAGTCTGTGTATATTTGCGACGAATGTATTAATGTTTGCAACAACATAATAGAAAGCGAAGCTTATGACGAAGACTTAGGCTATGAAGAAGTTAAGACAGAAGAAATACCAACACCCGCAGAAATAAAAGCTGTACTTGATGAATATGTTATAGGTCAAGATGAAGCAAAGAAAACATTAGCTGTTGCTGTTTATAACCACTATAAAAGAATTAATTGTAAGGAAATTATAGATGATGTTGAAATTCAAAAAAGCAACATTTTGCTTTTAGGACCAACAGGTTGTGGAAAAACACTTTTAGCACAAACTTTGGCTAGAATTTTAAATGTACCCTTTGCAATTGCAGATGCAACAACACTTACAGAAGCTGGGTATGTAGGAGAAGATGTTGAAAATATTCTCTTGAAACTCTTGCAAGCAGCAGATTTCAATATTGAGCGTGCTGAGCGTGGTATCATCTATGTAGATGAGATTGACAAAATTGCGAAGAAAAGCGAAAATGTCTCTATTACTCGTGATGTGTCTGGTGAAGGTGTTCAGCAAGCACTCCTCAAGATTATTGAAGGAACTGTAGCCAGCGTACCTCCGCAAGGCGGCCGCAAGCATCCTCAACAAGAGATGATTCAAGTAGATACGAAAAATATTCTCTTTATCGTTGGTGGTGCATTTGACGGTATTGAAGAAATTGTCAAACAACGACTAGGCGAAAAAATTATCGGTTTTGGTCAAAACAACAAAGCCATTGATGAAACTGGTTCTTATATGCAAGAAATCATCTCTGAAGATATTCAAAAATTTGGCTTGATTCCGGAATTGATTGGTCGTTTGCCTGTGTTTGCAGCGCTTGAGCCTTTAACAGTTGATGATTTGGTGCGAATCCTTCGCGAACCAAAGAATGCTTTAGTGAAGCAATATCAGACTCTTCTTTCTTATGATGATGTCAAATTGGAGTTTGATGATGACGCTCTTCAGGAAATCGCTAACAAGGCCATTGAACGCAAGACAGGTGCGCGTGGATTACGTTCGATTATCGAGGAGACTATGATGGATGTCATGTTTGAAGTTCCAAGTCAAGAAAATGTGAAGCTGGTACGGATTACTAAGGAAGCAGTTGACGGAACGGATAAGCCGATTTTAGAAACAGCATAAAGAGGTGTGCAATGGAAATTAACACACACAATGCAGAAATTTTGCTAAGTGCAGCTAATAAATCTCATTATCCCCAAGACGAGATTCCTGAAATTGCCCTTGCTGGGCGATCCAATGTTGGAAAATCTTCCTTTATCAATACATTGTTAAATCGAAAAAATTTAGCTCGAACTTCTGGTAAACCAGGAAAAACGCAACTGCTTAATTTTTTCAACATTGATGACAAGCTCCGCTTTGTGGATGTCCCAGGCTATGGTTATGCTAAAGTTTCTAAAACAGAACGAGTGAAGTGGGGCAAGATGATCGAGGAATATCTGACGAGCAGGGAAAATCTTAGAGCAGTTGTCAGTCTAGTGGACTTTCGCCATGAGCCAAGTACAGACGACGTACAAATGTACGAATTTCTCAAATATTATGAAATACCAGTCATTGTCGTAGCCACGAAAGCTGACAAAGTTCCACGCGGCAAATGGAACAAGCATGAATCAGTCATTAAGAAAAAGTTAGATTTTGATAAAAATGATGATTTTATTATTTTTTCATCTGTTAATAAAGATGGTTTAGATGCAGCTTGGGATGCGATTTTGGAAAAAATTTAGGAATTGAAGAAAAACTGAGAATCATTTTCTCGGTTTTTTATAATGAATCTGTCACTAAATTGTAACTAAGAACTGGGAATTTTATGTTATAATCAAAATATATTATACTGGAGAATAAGCTATGAGAAAGAAAAAATTGAAAAAAAGAATTTTAACAGTTCTAGCTTTGGTGACCGCTGCTTTATTGGTTAGTGCAGTTTTGTCCAAGCAAGTTCACCCAGCTAGTGCCAATGATGAGACTTACCAACGTCCGTTGACTCAAACAGAGGTGTTCATTTCACAAATCGGTGAAACTGCTCGCCAATTGGGACAAGAGAATGATTTGTATGCTTCGGTTATGATTGCACAAGCAATTCTGGAAAGCAATTCTGGACGTTCTGCTTTATCAGCCGCTCCTCATCATAATTTGTTTGGTATCAAAGGACAATATGCTGGGCAATCAGCCACAATGGCTACACTGGAAGATGACGGACAGGGAAATACTTATAATGTCAATGCAGAATTTAGATCCTATCCAAGTTATGTTGAATCTTTACAAGACTATGTGGCGATTTTAAAACACAGCCGCTACACTTATGCTTGGAAGAGTAATACGACCAGCTATATGAATGCGACTGCTGCTTTAACAGGTGTCTATGCAACGGATACAAGCTATAATGTTAAGTTGAATAATTTGATTCAACAATATAATTTGACACAATACGATGTACCAAATGTGCAAGCAACCAATGTTGCAACAACTAACAAAGTCTACAATCCTTATCGCCAACAATACACAACACAAGAAGTGTTAGATTTAGATGTTGCTTGGGCAAATCGTCATCAATAATATTTTATTTGAAAGAAATTTAGTAGGAGAGAGCGACATAGTTCTTCTCCTTTTTATCTGGAATTCATCTAACAAAAATTCTCCAATAAAAATAATTGTATCCGCTAACAAATCACAGAGAAGGCTAGATTATGATAAAATAGAACTAGTTTTGTGTAGGAAAAGAGATTTCATGAAAGATTTATTGAAATATTTTAAAGGTTATATCAAGGAATCCTTGTTAGGACCGCTTTTTAAATTATTAGAAGCTAGTTTTGAGCTATTGGTGCCAATTTTGATTGCAACAATTGTTGACCAAACAATCCCTAAAAAAGACAGTGCGCATCTTTATGCCATGGTCTTTTTATTGGTTGTCCTTGCATCGTTTGGTGTTGTCGTGGCGGTTATTGCTCAATATTATTCTTCAAAAGCAGCGGTAGGTTTTACACGTCAATTAACCAAAGATTTATATCAAAAAATCATGCGTTTGCCAAAAGCTAGTCGAGATAACTTGACGACATCTAGTCTGGTCACTCGTTTGACAAGTGATACTTATCAAATTCAGACCGGTATCAATCAATTTCTTCGTCTTTTTTTGCGCGCGCCGATTATTGTTTTTGGCTCAATAATCATGGCATTTTTGATCAGTCCAAGTATTACAGTCTGGTTTTTACTCATGGTTGTCATCCTAACGGGCATTATCTATATCATGTCACGCTTGGTGAATCCGCTTTACGCTAAAATTCGCCAGATTACAGATAAAATTGTCAATATGACACGCCAGCAACTACAAGGTATGCGTGTTATCCGTGCCTTTGGGCAAACAAATAAAGAAATTCATGAGTTTAGAGATACCAATGAAATCTATAAGACCTGGCAGATAAAAACAGGAGTTTGGTCGAGCTTGATTAGCCCGTTGACTTTTTTAGTGGTAAATAGCACGTTAGTCATGGTTATTTGGCAGGGGAATCTAGCTATTGGACAGGATTTGCTGACGCAAGGGAAATTAGTCGCTTTAGTCAATTACCTTTTGCAAATCTTGATAGAGTTGTTGAAACTGGCAATGCTCGTCACTTCTTTGAACCAAAGTTACATCAGCGCTGGACGAATCCAAGAGGTTTTTGAACAAGAAGAGGAAGATATACTAGCAGAATTGCCAAATACGCATTCTGTTGGTGCTCAATCTATTTCTGCTGAAAATGTTACCTTTACCTATCCACAAGCTGCCAGTCCAGCCTTGGAAAATATTTCGTTTGACGTACTATCTGGTCAGACTTTGGGAGTGATTGGCGGAACAGGCTCAGGAAAATCAACCTTGGTGCAACTCTTGGCGCACTTGTATACGATTGATGCTGGTCAATTGGCTATTTTCAAAAATGGTCGAAGTCCTAGCAGCCTTGAAGAGTGGCGCACTTGGATGAGTTTGGTGCCACAAAAAGCAGAATTGTTCCGCGGAACGATTCGCTCAAATTTGTCGCTGGGTCTGGAAGACGAGGTCACGGATGAACAACTCTGGTGGGCTCTTGATATTGCGCAGGCTAGTGACTTTGTACAGGAAAAAGAAGGTCAGCTAGATGCAGTAGTAGAAGCTTTTGGTCGGAATTTTTCCGGTGGTCAACGCCAACGGTTGACAATTGCGCGTGCTATTTTACAAAAAGCACCTTTTCTAGTGTTGGATGATTCCACTTCGGCACTTGATTATTTAACAGAAGCTAAACTATTGCAGGCTATTAAAGGCGAATTAAAAAACACCAGTTTGATTTTAATTTCTCAACGAACCAATAGCTTACGTGCAGCTGATCAGATACTTGTCTTGGATAAAGGTCATCAGGTCGCTCTTGGCAAACATGAAGAGTTGCTTCAAACGAGTGCTATTTATCGAGAAATTCATCTCTCACAACATAGTAAGGAGGAAAAGCATGAAAACGAGGTATTCTAAAAGTGGTCTGAAACGCCTTGCAAGTGATTTGTTGCAGCAGCGCTGGCTTTTCCTACTAGCTACAATTGGAACGATTGTTCAGGTTGCCTTGACCATTTATTTGCCGATTTTGATTGGAAATGCAGTTGATAGTGTTTTACTTCCCAATGCAAGTCAGCATTTGCTTCCAATTCTCTCGAAAATGGGTATGGTGATTGTTGCCAATACAGCGATTCAATGGCTCAATCCTTTAATCTATAATCAGTTGATTTATAGTTATAGTCAGAAACTTCGGGATGCAGTCATTCAAAAAATTCATCTACTTCCCTTGGCTTATCTTGATCGTCAAGGGAGTGGTGATTTAGTGAGTCGATTGACGACGGATGTGGAGCAGTTAAATAATGGTCTGCTCATGGTCTTCAATCAGTTTTTTGTAGGCGTGTTGACTATTTTTGTAACGATTGTGACAATGGCAAGGATTGACTTTTTCATGATGATATTAGTCTTGCTTTTAACTCCCTTATCTATGCTGATTGCGCGTTTTATTGCCCGTAAAAGTTACAAGCTGTTTCAAAAACAAACAACAGCTCGGGGGCTGCAGACGCAGCTCATTGAAGAAAGTTTGTCTCAAGAAAGTTTGATTCACAGTTTCAATGCCCAAGAGCAATTCATTACGGATTTTACAAAGGGCAATGAGAGCTATGCGGACTATTCTCAGGATGCTATTTTTTATTCATCTACTGTCAATCCAGCGACGCGCTTCGTGAATGCTCTTATTTATGCCATTGTTGTTGGATTTGGTGCGGTTCGTATCATTAATGGCTCTAGTTTCACAGTTGGACAATTAGTGACATTCTTAAATTATGTCAACCAATACACCAAACCATTCAACGATATTTCGTCTGTTATGGCTGAATTACAAAGTGCCCTTGCTTGTGCAGAGCGTTTGTACATGATTTTAGATGAAAAAGAAGTTGTAGAAACTGGAAAAAAAGAACTCACGAGTGAAGCAGTACGGGGTGCGGTTCATTTTGAGCACGTCCGTTTTGGTTATGAAAAAGATAAACCCTTGATTCACAATTTAAACATGACCGTTCCAGCAGGAAGCAAAGTTGCTATTGTCGGGCCAACTGGTGCTGGGAAATCGACTTTAATCAATCTCCTCATGCGTTTTTATAATGTAGATGCGGGTAAGATTAAGTTAGACGACAGAGATATTTCAGATTATACCAGAGTCTCATTTCGCCAGCAGTTTGGTATGGTTTTACAAGAAACATGGCTGAAGACGGGGACAATTCATGAAAATATTGCTTTTGGGCGACCAGAGGCTAGCCGAGAAGAAGTAATTGCAGCATCTAAAGCTGCTAATGCTCATTTCTTTATTCAGCAATTGCCACATGGCTACGATACTTATCTAGCAGATGCAGGAGATTCTTTGTCACAAGGACAACGGCAGTTATTGACCATTGCGCGTGTTTTTCTAGCGGTTCCTAAAATCCTGATTTTGGATGAGGCAACATCCTCTATTGATACGCGGACTGAAGTGCTCATTCAAGAGGCTTTTAATAAGCTCATGGTAGGAAGAACCAGTTTTATCATTGCTCATCGCTTGTCTACCATTCAGAATGCAGATATCATTTTAGTGTTGGTTGACGGAGATATTGTGGAAC
>OLOB01000967.1_pt1 | contig 20103 bp, 16 predicted proteins | sample 1671911 | NCBI WGS metagenome assembly OLOB01 (sample SAMEA3136625, study PRJEB25190) | human gut metagenome | biome: human gut; feature: human-associated habitat; material: faeces | place: Austria | collected 2013
GAGCTTTACCAGAAGCATCTAATTTTCGAATGTATTCAATATTATCGAAGAAGATATTCTTGATGGGATGAATAAAATCGAAGTTTCGAACATCACAATCTAATAATGATAGAGTTTCAATTGGAATGTTTGAATGATAAGTAGTGTCCATAATTGAAGTATAGAATTAAATAGAGATGTAAACAAGACTTGGCAAATGAAAAGCGCCCATACAAATCATTTTATATGATTTGATGGGCTTTTTTTATATTTATAGGAAAATAAGTACAGAAATCATATAGAATTCATTATTCATATGAACAAAACTATAGATTATATAGTAAAATCATATAACACAGCATAAAAGTGCTTTAAATAAAGATTATTCATATAATTGTCACATGGAGAGAAAGAAACTGCACAAATGAACATCTGAGTGTTCATATGAAATAATTATGATTTTTCATATCAATTTTTAATAAAATCTCTTTCATGTGAAAATAAGAAAAACAAAAAATATAGAATATGAATTTAAATGTGAATTAAAAATATGTATGAAGACATTCATATGAATGTAAAATGTTGTGTATATTAACCATATGAAATAATTTATTAAATATTTTAAATCATATGAACTAAAATTTTAAATATGAATGGAATAATTAAATTCATGTGATATAGATATGAAAATATAAAATATGAAATCGTATGTGATTTTAATAAATAAGTATATATGATGGTTCATGTGAGAAATATATGAAAAATTAAATAGCATTTTAAAAAGTTATAAATAATATAGGAAATTCATATATAGGTATAGCATTCTTGACAAAACTATGATAGACTTATCGTGACTCGATAGATTAATATTATGAATTTCATAGGAAGGGGACGTGAATATGCCTGAAGAAGCATCAGCAATTGATGTATATTATGATATGGATATTGCGCAGATATGCCAACATTTCAATAAATCAAGAAATACAGTAGATAAAGCAATTGCAAAATTGGTAAAAGATAATCCGGATAAAGATTGGAAATACAAAAATCCAGCCACTCGTCGTATTACAATTAAGGCTGAAGGTGTTGAAAGATTATCTACATATTTTAGAAAAGAAAAACATGAATTATCTACAGTTGAAATGGAACTTCGATTTGAAAATGAAAAGCTTAAAGCCATTATAGAAGAAAAAGAGAAGGCACAAGCCCAGATTGAACAATTATATCAAGAAAAGCTTAAATTAGAAATCGAAAAGAGTAAACAAACTTTCCTATTAGAAACACAAACAAAAGATGAGAAAATTTCTGAATTAGAATCTGAAAATCAGAAATTAAAAGAAGTAGAAGAACTTTATATTAAAAATAAAGAAGAAATTGACAATTATAAGAAAAAAGAAGAAGAATATAATTCTAAATCCTTCTTCTATCGTTTAACACATAAAATTTAATCATTTAATGCTCTAGCAATTTTGCTAGGGCAATTTTTTACCCATTTTAAACCATATTTTTCTAATATAGAATTAAAAAAATGGATTCCATCATGATCGGATGTGTATTCATACTCAATTTCATAATCTGTATGATTTTTATAATATGTCTTATCTAAACATAATTCTCCGTTTTCAAATGCATATACATTTCTTAATGTAGTAAAACTAGCTGTCGGATGTAAATTTTTGGGAATTTGATATTGGTTGAACCAATTCAATATTTCTGGGTCTTCAATCTCATTAATATTTTCTGCAGATATTTCTTTTTCGAATTCATAGTGTGTGTATTCATCTTTTCTGATTTTTAATGTGAATATTTTTTTATCTTGAATTGTTCGAATCCGGACTGCACCACGTTGTTTTTTTACATCTTGATTCTCTGTGTCAAAGTATGTATTTGTCTGTGTTATTGGATTATGAAAATCATATGAATGGAGCAATTCATTATAAACTTTTTCATTAATCAATAATTTCAATTCTCTTTCAATATTATCGTACATTCATATCACCCATAAATATGTTACAATAGATTTAACAAAAGAGGAAGTGATTTGATGCGTTTCAGTATAGTAGACAGAGGAGACGATAACTCAAAAAGAGTTGCAGAAACTCTAAAGAAAAAATGTATAGATATTGGATGGGAATATGATGATGAAAAATCTGAAGTTATTTTTTCTGTTGGAGGAGATGGTACTCTATTAAGAGCAATACACACTTATATAGATAGATTGGATGAAATTCAATTCGTTGCGATACATACAGGGAATTTAGGCTTTTTTACCGATTATACACAAGATGAAGTGGATCATTTGGTTTATGATTTAAAACATAACCAGCCAAAAATTGAAGAGTTTAATTTACTTCAAATGGACCTTCCTCAAGTTAATGAAACATTATACGCATTAAATGAAGTTCGTATTGAGAGTTTAGCTAAAACATTGGTACTTGATATTTCGATAGATGATGAATTTTTTGAAAGTAGTCAAGGCTCAGGCATTTGTGTGAGCACACAATCTGGTTCTACTGCTGTTAATAGAGCACTTAAAGGAGCTGTTGTGGATCCAGGTTTAAAGGTTTTACAGCTTTGTGAAATCATGCCTATCTCACATAAGAACCATCATTCTTTAAAAAATCCATATATTATGAATGATACGCGAAAAATAGGAGTTAGAGGGGATACGCTTGCCTATGCACATGTATGTTATGATCACTTAGAAAGAGATTTAGAATCAATTTCTGAAATAATTATTCATTCGAGCACAAAAAAAGTACGATTCGCTAGATACCGTACTTATTCATATTTGACTCGACTTAAGAATTTATATTAATTAACTTACGTCTTTTTGAACGATTCAAACGAATCGTTCTTTTTGTTGCCGGTGAAATGTTTAAAATAATTGCGAATGAAATGAAGTAAGAAAGAATACTACTTCCTCCATAAGAAATCAACGGTAATGTGATACCAGTGATTGGAAGTAATCCAACAATCATCCCTGTATTTTGTAGTTGTTGATATAGCAGCATTGCGATAATACCGATTACAACAAAACGATCTTTTTTATTTTTTGTTGCGTAAGCTATTTTACATAAATAAATATCTAATAATAAACATAATAATAAGATAAATGTTGTTCCAATAAAGCCGAAGCATTGCCCAAAAGCAGCAAAGATAAAATCGGTATGTGCTTCTGGAATAGAGACGATATTTGCCTGTAACCCATATCCAGTTAATCCGGCACTACCTAATGACAATAACGCAGTATATAACTGGTTCGAACTACCTCGAATGTTACTTTCTGGTTCTAACCATGCATCAATTCTCTGTAGTTTGTATGAAGATATAAATGAAGCAAGAATATTAGGGTATTCGAAATATAAGAATAAGAAGGTTCCAACGACAATAACTATAAAGGCGAAAATACCAATAATATACTCTTTGCGTATACCACTACAACAGACTAAAATGAAAATATTGAATACAATAATAATACAAACACCAGTATCTGGCTGCATCATAATCAAAAATAATGGGGGGAATAATATTTTTGCGATTTCCCACAACAACAACAAGTCATCTTTATGTGTTGGATTTGGATGTGCATTTTGATGATCAACAATAATTTGTGAGACTAAAACAATTAAAACAATTTTAATAAATTCACTTGGCTGAAAACTACCAATCAAAGGCAGTTGAAACCATGAAATAGCACCATTAACTTCACTGGCAAAAGGAAGTGTGATACCCACTAAATTAAATAATAAGCGTGAGAAAAATAAATAAATAAGACATAGCATTAAAATTTTATAGGCCATATCCATATATGAATATATTTTTTTGTTTTGAAGAATTGAAAGGAAAAACATTGCGACAAATCCTACAATAAACCAAAATAATTGACGATATAAGTAGGAACTTCCGCTTCCAAATTTTATCAGGTTAAAAGAATTGTATAGTGCAAAACAACTTGTCATACCAAAAAGGATAAGAATTAGAATCAAACCAATATCAATTTGGATGGATTTGTTTTTCCATTGAATTGTTTGTTTCATTAACAAAACCTCCTTATTCAGTATTTTTAATTATAACATAATTATCTCGAATTTTTGGTATAATAGTCATGTTAGGATGATGATTTATGGCAGAAAAAAAATATACACCAATGATGCAGCATTACTTGAAAATGAAAGAAGAAAATCCGGATTCGATTTTGTTTTATCGTTTAGGAGATTTTTATGAAATGTTTTTTGAAGATGCAAAATTGGTTTCTCAAGAATTAGATTTAGTATTAACAGGAAGAAGTGCTGGCGTTGAAGAAAAGGTACCTATGTGTGGTATTCCTTTTCATGCCGCAAATTCATATATTCAAAGATTAGTCAAAAAAGGGTATAAAGTAGCTATTTGCGAACAATTGGAAGATCCGTCTAGCGCAAAAGGATTGGTGGACCGAGGAATTATTAAAATAATTACACCTGGAACTTATATGGATGCAACAATGGATGCCAAGTCAACAAATTATATGGCATCTTGTGATGTTTCAAGTTTTGAAATTACAGTCATATATTGTGAATTAAGTACAGGGGAATTAAAGTATCAAACGCTACAAAGATCTTTGGTGGCGCTACAAAAGGCTCTTTTGGAACAAAATGTAAGTGAGCTTGTTTGTCCGATGACAATGGATAAAAAATGGATGGCTGCCCTAGAAGAGATGGATACGATGCTCATTTCAAAACATAAAAAGGCAAATATTGATTCTGAGGATCTACCTTTGTTAAATGGAATTGAATCTGAATCTTTGAAAGAAGCGTTTGCACTTTTAATGGCGTATTTAAAAGACACACAAAAACAACGTATTGATCATTTTTTACCCATAGAATCTATGGACAAAGATAAAGTTCTTGTTATGGATTATGAAACAAAGAATCATTTGGAGTTGGTTTCAAGTCAATCTTCGAATGCCAAGGCAGAAAGTCTATGGTCTTTTATGGATAAGTGTCAAAGTGCAATGGGATCAAGAATGTTAAAACGATGGATTGAATATCCATTGATTGATGCAGAAAAGATTGCGAAAAGACAAGTGGCGGTCAAAGATTTAAAAGAAAACTTTATGTTAAGAGAAAATCTAAAAGAACATTTAGTGTATGTGTATGATATGGAAAGACTTGCGAGTCGTATGGCTTATGGGAATGCAAGTCCTAGAGATGTACTTCAACTTGTAGCAACATTAGAACACGCAAAGCCTATTTTAGATTTAGCGTCTTCGTTGAATTCATATCCAGAATTTAATGATGTGCCAGACTGCCAAGAATTATACAATGAAATAAAAAATGCGATTATAGAAAATCCACCATTAACACTAAAAGAAGGTGGAGTCTTTAATGATGGATATAATCAAGAATTGGATGAAGTTCGAAAAATAGCAAAACAAGGAAAAGACTTTATCCTGGAATTAGAAGCGAAAGAACGTGAAAGAACAGGGGTTAAATCATTAAAAGTAGGATATAACCGTGTATTTGGATATTATATTGAAGTTCGTAATGGAAATTTAGATAATATTAAAGAAGAATTTGGGTATCACCCGAAACAAACACTTGCGAATGCGACACGATTCATTACACAAGAATTAAAAGAAAAAGAAGGACAAATTCTACATGCACAAGAGACAAAGGTAAAACTAGAACAAAGTTTGTTTAATGATTTATTGTTGCGAATCAAAAGAGATTTATTTGATTTGCATGCATGTGCACAAGCATTATCTACAATTGATGTCCTTGTATCTTTGGCAATTCTTGCCAGTGAAAAAGGATATGTATGTCCAGTTTTCCATCCAGGTTACAATGTTAATGTGGTAGAGGGTAAGCACCCAATTTTGGATGATCGTATGAAAAAGAAGAGATATGTTTCAAATGATTGGAAAATGTCAGAAGAAGAACATATACAATTGATTACTGGACCAAACATGGGTGGTAAATCTACATATATGCGACAAAATGCCTTACTTGTAGTTATGGCACAAATGGGAAGTTTTATTCCAGCTAAAACAGCACAACTTCCAATTTTTGATCGAATCTTTACAAGAATCGGCGCATCGGATGATATATTGACAGGAAAAAGTACATTCATGGTGGAAATGATGGAAGCTAATACAGCTTTACGTTATGCTACAAAACATTCCTTGATTTTATTTGATGAAATTGGTCGTGGAACTGCAACTTATGATGGTATGGCTCTTGCTCAAGCAATGCTTGAATATATTGATGAAGCAATCGGAGCAAAAACATTATTTTCGACGCACTATCATGAATTAACGGAATTGGCGGAAGAACATCAATCTATGCGTAATGTACATGTTGATGTTCGTGAAGAGAAAAATGAGATTGAATTTAGATATCGTGTTATTGAAGGAAAGGCTGATAAATCTTATGGTATCAATGTTGCTAAACTCGCACATTTACCAAAAGTAGTTTTAGACAGAGCTTCACAACTTTTATTGAATTTTGAAAATCAAGATAACAATCAAAATTATCAACCAAGTTTATTTGTGATGGATCAAGTTCAACCAGAAAAGTCACAACTTTTACAACAACTACAAGAATTAGATATCGACTCAATGACTCCTAGAGATGCTCTGGATTGTCTTTATGAGTTAAAAAAACTAAGTGAAAAAATCGAATCATAAATATGAAATTCATATGAATGGAGGTGTGAAGTATGGCTAAGATACATGTATTGAGTGAACATTTGACAAATATGATTGCGGCTGGTGAAGTCGTAGAAAGACCGGCTGGAATTGTAAAGGAATGCGTTGAAAACAGTATTGATGCAGGTGCTACAGTCATAGAAGTTGAAGTATACCAAGGTGGTATTGAACGAATTGTGATTACAGATGATGGCTGTGGAATGGATCATGAAGATGCACATTTAGCTTTTATGCGACATGCCACAAGTAAAATGCATTCAGAAGAAGAATTATTCAATATTCAAACTATGGGATTTAGAGGGGAAGCTTTACCAAGTATTGCTTCTGTTGCCCAAGTTGAATTGCAGACAAGCAATGGTGAAGAAGGAACTTTATTAAGATACAACTATGGAAGTTTAGATGTGGATGAAACTTGCAATTGTCCACGAGGAACAAAATTAGATGTTTCAGGATTATTTGTTAAAACACCCGCAAGATTTAAACATTTAAAGAGCATTTCTTATGAATTTTCTGTAATTGCCGATTTAATGAATAAGATGGCATTATCCCATCCACAAATTCGTTTTCAACTTTCTCACGATGGAAGAGTTGTATTTCAAACAAGTGGCAATGGAAATATCCAAGAAATTCTATACCAAATGTATGGTAAAGAAGTAGCGCAGAATGCAATTCCATTTGAAGGAAACAATGAAGATTTTCATATTCATGGATATGCAATCCAGCCCAAAATCAATCGGGCCACAAAATATTTTATGTTTTTAACATTAAATACAAGATTGATTCGCAGTGTCGCAATCCAAAAAGCAATTCTAGATGCATATAGTGATTATATGCCGCCGAATCGTTTTCCAATCGTTGTTTTACAAATGGATTCAGATACACAATTGGTTGACGTAAACGTACACCCTAATAAATGGGAGGTTCGTTTGTCAAAACAAGGCGAAATGCTAGATTTAATCAAAACAACAATTCAAGATGCTTTAAATGCTTCTTTAAAAACAGTAGCTGTTAGTAAACCTGAAAAGAAGAGTGTTGCATTTGAACAGCCAGAAATACAATATTCATATCCTGTTAAGCAACAGCCAAAAGAGAATAAATCGATTGAACAGAGTTTTAAAAATTATAATCCAGTAGTTATCAAAGAAAAAAAGGAGCAGATACAGATATATGAAGAAAAACCAGCTCCTGAAATAAAAATACAGGAAGAACCGATTTCATATCCAATTCCTAAGGAAGATAAGAATGATAAAGGTCCAGAATTCTTTTTGCACCTTCAAGTATTAGCTCAATTGCATGATTCCTATATCTTATGTAGTAATGAAGAAGGTTTGGTTATCGTGGATCAGCATGCTGCTCAGGAAAGATATCATTATGAGCAGTTAAACGAAAAATTATTGGTTCAATGTACAAACAAACAACCGCTTATGGTTCCTATTCAATTGGACGTCTCAAGTAATGTATTGGCTCAATATATGACCATTAATGAAAAAACAGCATTCTTTGGGATTGAATTTGAACCATTTGGAACGGATCAATTGATTCTTCGTGAAATTCCATTATGGTTTCATGATGTAGACCAAAAACAATTCTTACAAGATTTATTAGATTATTTTGTGGAAAATCAAGACGTAGATATGGCAAAACTTAGAAAACATATGATTGCGACTATGGCATGCCATAGTTCAATTCGTTTTAATCGACCATTATCTATGCAGGAAATGGAGCAAGTCATTTTAGATTTACAAAAGTGTAAACAACCATATCACTGTCCTCATGGAAGACCTACAGTTATTGTGATGAGTGATGGTGAGTTGAGAAAGGAATTTGAACGTGGATAGACAAAAAGTTTTAGCAATCGTAGGACCAACTGGAATTGGAAAAACAAGTCTTTCTGTATGGTTAGCCAAACAATTGGATGGAGAAATTATTTCCTGCGATAGTATGCAAGTATATAAAAAAATGGATATTGGCACGGCCAAAGTAACACAAGAAGAAATGCAAGGCATACATCATGAATTGATTGATGTTCAAAATTATAACGAACCTTACAATGTAAAGGTTTTTCAAGAAAAATGTCGTACAGCCATCGAAGATGTTGTAAAAAGAGGAAAGTTTCCTATTTTATGCGGAGGAACAGGACTTTATTTAAAAGCAGCATTATATGACTATGAATTTCAAGAAGAAAACGAAGATATCGCCTATACAACTTTTTTGAATTCGAAAACGAATGAAGAATTGGTCGCAATGTTAAAAGAAAAAGATGAAAAAGCTCTAGAAAAAATTCATCCAAACAATCGCAAGCGATTGATTCGTGCTCTACAAATTTGTCATAGTGGTACTTCAAAATCAGAACAAGAAGACAAACAACAACATATTCCATTATATGATGTGTATTTTTTAGGTTTAGATGTGAATCGAGAAATTTTACATGATCGAATCAATAAAAGAGTAGATATTATGTTCGAGAATGGTTTGGTCAAAGAAGTAGAAGATTTATTTACAAATCCAGAAACGTGGGAATATACAAGTTTTCAAGGAATTGGATATAAAGAGTTTAAAGATTATTTCTTAAAAGAAAAGAGTATCGATGAAGTAAAGACTGCTATAAAAACACATTCTAGACAATATGCGAAAAGACAATATACATGGTTTAAGAATCAGATGCCTGTACATTGGTTTGAAGCACAGAATAGAGATGAAATATATAGTGCAGTAAAGGAATGGTTGATGGATGAAGACAAATGAGAGAAGTGAATTGTTGCTGGGAAAAGAAGCATTAGAAACACTAAATGATAAGACAGTCCTTGTTGTTGGAGTTGGAGGAGTCGGTTCTTTTTGCGTAGAGGCCTTAGCAAGAACAGGAATTGGTCATTTAATTCTTATAGACAAAGATTGTGTGGAACCAAGTAATATCAATCGACAATTAGTGGCGACTTTAGATACAGTTAATGAAGTTAAAGTGGATGTATTAAAGAAACGAATTAGTACACTAAATCCTAATTGTATTGTAGATACATATGCATGTTTTTATGATCAAACAAAAGATGATGAAATATTTTCGCAACCCATTGATTTTGTCGTAGACTGCATTGATTCCATTCAGAGTAAAAAAGATTTGATGCAAGCATGTATTGAGCGAAATATACCGTTTTTATCAAGTATGGGAATGGCTAGACGTAAAGATCCTACAAAATTAGTAGTTACAGAGGTAGAAAAAACGAGTTATGATCCAATGGCTAAACAGATTCGTCAGTGGAAAAGAAAAAATCGTATACGCAATAAAATCTGGGTGGTGGCATCTTTAGAACAACCGATTCCAGTAGAGTCAGGACAACCATTGCCTAGTGCTATTTTTGTACCAGCAAGTGCCGGATTGATACTTGCGAGTGAATGTGTACAAAGATTGATTGAGTCATAAAGAGGTAATAATTATATGAAGGATGTATTTATTGTAAATCCCAAATCAGGGAAAAACAGTCAATATGAATTAATACAAGAAGTCAAAGAGCATTTTCAAGGAAAACGTATTATCATTGAAAAAACAAAAGGTCCTGAACATGCAACGTTTATCGCAAAAAAGTATGCTCTATCCAATGAACCTGTACATTTGTATGTGTGTGGCGGAGATGGTACTTTGCATGAAGTTATTAATGGGTGTGCCGAAAAAGAAAATGTGACTATTTCTGTGATTCCAATTGGAACGGGGAATGATTTTGTGAAATATTTCGAAGATTTAAAACGTGAAGACTTTTTAAATCTGGCAAATTATTCAGATCCAGAATATATGGACTGTGATTTGATTAAAGTGAATGGAGAATATTCAATAAATACAGTTTCTTTTGGATTTGACGTGGAGGTTGCACGTCAGGTAAATGCATTAAAAAAGAATATAAAGACAGAAGGAATCATACCTTATGTTTTATCAACATTGATTAGTTTAAGAAAACCAATAGGTCAAGACTATCAAATTCAGATTGATACTAAAAAATTGCCAAAAGGGAAATATGGATTCCTAGTGTTTGCGAATGGAAAATACTATGGTGGAGGATTTAAGCCGTGTCCAGATGCCAATATTGATGATGGCTGGATGGATGTTTGTTTGATTTCAGATGTAAAGAGACATCAAATAGTTCGATTGGCAAAGAAATATCAAGAAGGAACGCATACACAGTATAAAAATCTAGTTTCTATGTACCAAGCTAAAACAGTTCATTTAGATACAGAAAATGAAATGATTTATGCGAATATGGATGGAGAAGTAAAAGGATTTAAAAATCCAACAATAGAAATCGTAGAGAAAGCGATTCGACTTGCTCTTCCTAGAATATCGTGAGTATGATACAATATTCAAAAATATAGGGAGTGTGAAAAATGGACTCGGATTTATGGATACAAATCCTTGAATTAGTTATTTTATTAGCTTTATCAGGCTTCTTTTCTTCAGCTGAAACGGCAATGGTTTCAGTTAGTAAGATTCGCTTGAGAACTTTAGAAGATGAAGGAAATAAAAAAGCATCATTAGCTTTAAGAATATTAGAAAATCAATCAAAAATGCTAAGTGCTATATTGATTGGTAATAACTTAGTGAATACTTCAGCAGCAAGTATTGCCTCATTGATTGCTTATTCCTTTGGTGGAGCAGCCGTTAGTATTGCTACTTTTATCATTACTTTTTTAATTTTGGTTTTTGGAGAAATTACACCTAAAACATGGGCAACAGTGAATGCAGATCAACTCGCAATTACGTATGCTCCGATTATTTCACTTTTGATGAAAGTTTTAACACCGATTATTTGGTTTGTGAATTTATTTAGTTCAGGTATTTTAAAATTAATGGGCATACAAGATCCAAATAAAAATATATCTATGACTGAAAGTGAGTTGCGTACAATTGTAGACGTTTCTCACGAAGAAGGTGTCATCGAAGAAGATGAAAAAGATATGATCAATAAAGTGTTTGATTTAGGGGATGCCAAAGCTAAAGATGTTATGGTACCTCGTGTACATGTTGTAATGGCAGAAGTGGATAGTACATATAAAGACTTATTGGAAATATTTAGAGAAGAAAAGTTTACGCGTATTCCCATCTATCAAGATAAAATTGATAATATTATTGGTATCGTCAATATGAAAGACTTGTTGATGTATGATGATTTTTCACATTTTGATATGCAAAAGATTCTTCGTAAACCAAAGTTCACATATGAAAATAAAAAAGTATCAGAATTATTGATTGAAATGAAACAATCCACATTTAATCTTGCGATAGTCATGGATGAATATGGAGAATTTTCAGGTATCGTTACGCTAGAAGATATCATTGAAGAAATCGTCGGCGATGTTCAGGATGAATACGATGCACACGAAGAAGAAAATATTGTAAAATTAAATAATCAAACATATGATGTCAAAGGATATTTAAGCTTACATGATTTAAACGATTATTTAGATTTAGATTTAGATAGTGAAGACTTTGATTCAGTTGGAGGTTTAGTAATCGATGCACTTGGTCGTTTACCACAGACAAATGATGAAACGACTTTACCAAATGGAATTCGCATTAAAGTCTTGAAAGTAGAAAAAAATCGTATAGAATCTGTACGATTGATTTTACCAGATACATTAACACAAAAGGATGTTTAACTACATGTGCGTAGTAAACATCCTTTATTTATTTTCAGTAATATATTTGTTGAAAGCCTTCGCAATAGCCTGGGCAACCTTCTTTTGATTTGTTGAATTTTTAAGCTTTTGTATTTCCTTGGTATTCGTACTAAAACCAGCTTCAAATAATATGGCTGGAATTTTTTGCTCATCAACCACATGTAGAGGATAAAATTCAGTTGTAAGAGTACCACGGTCATGTGTCCAATCTAAACCAGATAAGTTTTTACATATATATTCTGTGATCTGTTCACTTGCTTTATCGTCTTGACGAATATAAGAAACATATCCAGAACAAGTAGGATCTTCATTTGAATTGATATGGAATGAGAAGAAATAATCGGCTTTTTCTTTTTTTGCCATCTTAACTCTCGCTTTTAAATCCTCTGTTTCATCTTCTGACCACGTTACTTTATCGCTTGTACGAGTATAGACAACTTTGATTTCTGGATTTAGTTTTTTTAGTTGTTTACCTGTTTCTAAAGCTAAAGCCAAAGTTAAATCTTTTTCGGTAGTACCATCTTCTGCAACGGTTCCCCCATCATAACCACCATGTCCAGCATCAATCATGACAGTCGCAATCGTTTCGTAATGTTTATTGACTGTTTTTGTCTTTGAATCTGAATTAGAAGTTGAGTGATTGGATAATAAAACTACGAAAGTTCCTATAATCAAACATATACATGCCAAAACAATAAGTAGGTTTTGTGGTTTCAACTTTCTTTTCTTTGAATTTTGCATGGGATTAGTATAGCACTGTTTAAAAAATTATTCAAAAATTGCGCGTCCAATTCGAACTGTATTCGAACCATGCTTAATAGCTAATTTATAATCTTGAGACATCCCCATGGATAAAGTGTCTATATCTGGATATTGCTCTTTTAGCTCTAAATAAAGGGTATGCATCTGGTCAAATTCAGATTCTACTAATGCTTGATCTTCTGTTTTTGAAGCAACACACATAATTCCTTTAATTTGAATATGTTTAAATTCTTGCAATTGAGAAATAAAGTTTTTAGCATCCTTAAAAGGATATCCCGTTTTGTTTGGATCTTCCGAAATTTTTAGTTCTACCAATACCTTTTGAATGATGCCATGTTTATTCGCCTGTTTTTCAATTTCTTCAGCCAGTTTCAATGAATCCAAGCTTTCAATCACATCAACCTTTCCAACAATATACTTTACTTTGTTTGTCTGTAGATGCCCAATAATGTGCCAAGTATATTTTGGATCATACTTATCTATAAATTCCTGTACACGATTTTCTCCAAAAGTAGTTAGACCCATTTTTGCGACTTCATCAATTTCTTCCTTTGTACGCGTTTTAGATACAGCCACTACATTAAAATCTTGTACTTTTAGTTCTTCAATCAACTCTTTATTCATATTAAAACAGTCCTTTCAATATCAATCTAATTATAATCAAAGAAAAAAAAGAAGCAACATTTGCTTCTAATGAAATAATTTTCCAAAAATCCAACGAACGAATGGTCCACAATAACAAATTTGCCAAAAGAAAGCCATTGGAAAATTAAATAAAATAGTCATAAACCAAACTGAAATAATTTGGACACCTGGTGTTTTGAATAGAATGGTCGCAATCAAACTCATGATTGGACACATAATACAAATAATGTAGAAAGAAATCGCAAGTGTGATAAAGAAAGGACGATCCTTCGGTGTTACAACTTTAAAGGCAAAGTAATGTGCTAGTTTATCAACAAAGAAATATTCTAAAATAAAGGCTACAGGCCACATGATGATTAATTCATGAAAGGCTAATAAAAAGACTTGATTAGACATTCCACCCATATTAAGTGCGATGTTGTAACAAATCATGGCATAAACCATTAAAAAAGACATGAATAAAGTGAATACAATATTTTCGAATTTTGTTTTTGGCATATATTTTCTCCTCCTAAATGACTTTTTGTGTTGTTCAATCAAAGACGTTTCCAATATGTACCAAAAAGCGAACGCTAGTAATAATATCATAATTTTTTTGTTTTTGTAATAAAAAATCAGTAAGAATCACTCTTACTGATGAATAGGGAAAGTTAATATAATAGTAAATAAATCATTTGTTTCGTCTTGATAGAAAGTTCCATGATGGATTTTTATCATTTTTTTAACACTCTTCAAACCAATTCCATTACTTTCGACTTTATCCAAATGATGATTGATTGAATTCGTAAAACTCATTTTTAATTGGTCTTCTTCAATCGTTGTTTGAATCACGATATCTTTCCAAGGATCACAATATTTTTGAATATTCGAGAATACATTATTTAATATTCTTTGAATTATCGCAAAATTCGCATCCATAGATAGAGAAGTTTGTAGAGGTTCATATAAAATATGAAGATCCATTTCTCTTAAATACTGAATATGATCTACCAATGTATCGATGAGCTTTTGAACAGGAATATTCGATAAATCAGAATTATATTCTGTTGAAAAGACAAGAGAATACTCAAACATTTTATTGGAAAGATATGTGATTTCTTCAACCTTATCTAAACATTTTTGAAGATATTGATCACGAAATTTAATATCATCCTTTTTTAAATTCATGATTTCAAGGTATCCCTTTAATGTTGTTAGTGGAGTTCTTAAATCATGGGATAAAGAAGAAATTAATTCTTTATTCGCAACACGAGCCTGCTGTTCATTGTCCATTGTTTGTAGAAAGGCAATACGCATTTGATTCAAGTCCTGGGCTAAACGTCCAATCTCATCTTTATCACTTACTTTGATTTCATGATTCCAATCTCCAATTGCTAAAGTAAAGACATCTTCTTGTAAATTTTGAATGGACTGAATTCGTTTACGAATAAAACTTTGCAGGATAATTAAATAAAAAGAGAAAGAAATCAAAAGTGAAAGAATGATATAAGGAATTTGGAATGGAATCATAGGGAATGAAGTGATATATAAATAAACGGATTGGTTTTTAAAATGTATTGGATAATCATAGTACAACGGGGCTTCCAAGACATCCAAATCATCAAAACTATATAACAACAATAAATTATTGCTGCTTAAAGGAGATTTGTCCGTAAAATAGATTCCATCCTGATCATATAATTCCACATAGGCATGATTGAGTGCATTTTCTTTTAATATATGATTGATGACTTTTTTGTTTTCTTTCGTTAAATCAAAATTTTGGAGTTGTTTTTCTAATTTCTTTACATAAGAAGAATAATCTTCCGATTGATAAAAAGTATCCATTAAAAACTCAAAGACAGCACTGCGATTTAAATATAGAAATGAAAAAGAAGTTAATACCAACAATGTTGCACAAAGAAAAGAGAACATCATACGACTGGATAAGGAATAGAAGACGTTTTTCTTTGAACGGAGTGGTTTAAGATTTTTTAAAAGTAAATAAAAAAGAATTGTTATAATAAGACTTAAAATACAGTCGAAAATACGATAAGAATGATAATAATTCGTGAAAGATGGATACCACTCAATACAACTCATTTTACTTGAACTCTTTATAAAAATATTATACTTTTGTGCATTTTTTAAAGGAGTACGGCCACAAAACGAAAGTATAGAATCGATGACTTTATCATCTGGTTTATTTGATTTTGTTTTATATAAAATGACTTGATAACTTCCCTTTTTTAATAATTGATTTAAATCTTTACGAATTTGAGTGTGGTTCATAAAATCCACTTGTTCTTGTTCATCTAAATAAGCTTTCGCCTCTTTTATTTTTTCTTTAGATAAAGTATCAGAATACTTATAATGAGTATTTAAATAATCGTATACGACAAATCTTTGAGAATATATTGCGAAAAAACTCAATAAAAAAACAAGAAGGGAAAGATACAGTCTCGTTATTTTTTTATTCAAAACGATACCCCTTTCCCCAAATTGTTTTTATGTATACTGGATTGGCGGGATCCTTCTCGATTTTCTTTCTAAGATTACGAATATGAACCATGATTGTATTATTTGCCGAATAATAATACGGCTCATTCCATGCTTTTTCATACAATTGTTCAGCTGAAAAAATTTGTTTAGGATTCTTCATCAACGTACTCAAAATATTAAATTCAATATCCGTTAATTCAACTTCCTTTCCATTGACCTCTGCATTTTGTTGGGCATAACGCAAAGTAAGACCATCCATACTTAAATCCTTTTCTGTATCAAGTAATATTTCTTCTTTTTTACCCTTATAGACTTGATAACGACGAAGTAAAGCTTTAACTCTTGCCGTTAATTCACTATACGAAAAAGGCTTTGCCAAATAGTCATCGGCACCACTTGAAAAACCAAGCGTCTTATCCGAATCTAATCCTTTGGCTGTTAAAAATAAGATAGGGACATTGCTTGTTTCACGAAGCTTTAAACAAGTCTGGTAACCATTCATATTCGGCATCATAATATCGAGAATAATCAAATCAATGGAAGAATTAAATAATTGAAGAACCTCATTTCCATCTTTGGCTTCGATTACTTCATAACCTTCGCCAGTTAATAAAATTCTTAATATTTCACGGATTTCTGCATTATCATCCGCCACTAAAATACGTGTCTGCATGTTCACATCCCCTTCATTTATTCTATTTTACCCCAATTAGAATAGGGTTTCCAATTTTCATAAGGCAACATATGATGTAAATGATCCATCACTTTCGATTGAGAAGAATACAATTGAATGATATCCAATTTCTTATCATAATCTTTTTTGGATAATTTCTTTTCATTCTTTAATTCAGTCTTGTTTTTCTTTGATGTATACGTACCAAAATATACAAGCTGATTTGTCTTATCTTCTTTTTTTAAAATCATGGTAACATACTTAGATACCTTTTTATGATGGATATGCCCATATTCTCCATCCGGATTATGCGTTACAATTTTGTCCCAGTCTTTGGAATCGATTTCTTTTTTTATCTCTCTTTGAATATCCTTTTTACAAGACTTCCAGTTATCACGCTTCCCCTTTGTCTTATCTGGAAAAGATAAAATAATTCCTTTGGAATGCGTCTTTTCCATGACATGCATAAACTCTTTTTTTCTTTTTTTATTGTTTCCATTTGTGATACACAAAACTGTGTAATTTCCATTTATTAAATGAGATCCACCCCAAATCGTTTCATCATCCGGATGGGCAACAATCATTAAAGATTCAGGTTCTTTGGCATGGATAATTGATATATTTAGACAAAGCATCAAACTTAGGATGCATAATAATAACTTTTTCACACTTATCACCAAAAAAATTCTAACAAACATTTCTTAACACTCTACTTATGTATTTCTTAAATCTTCTTAATATATTTATGAAAATTTAATATTTCCTTTTGTCGATACTTAAGATTTATTTTGTATAGTAAAACCATGAAAAAGAGAGATACGTTTTACATTACAATACTATTTATATTACCCATTTTATTTGTACTCTGTGTATCCACATATTCCATGTATGGATCAAAGTTAGATTGGTTATCCCAACATATATCTTTGGCAGACTATTTTCGACAGACCCAACAATTACTTCCAGATAGTTTTGCGAATCTTCAAGGACAAACCAATGCCTTTAGTTTTTCATATTATGGACTATTAAGGCCAGACGTTTTAGTTTCTTATTTATTTCCAAATATTCCAATACATTTCTTTATTATAGGTTATGCAACACTTCTATGGTCATCTACAGGAGGACTTTGTTATTGCTGGCTAAGAAATAAAGGATACAAAGATTCGATTCGTTTTTTTTCAAGCATATGTTGCATATGCGCCAATTGCTTCTTTCAGTCCCACCAACAAATCATGTTTATAGAAATTCTTCCCTTTTTATTTCTTTCGATGATTTTAATAGATAAAAATAAAAGACAATGGATTAGCCTATGTGTATGTATGGCACTTTTCCATAACTATTTCTATACGCCAGGCATGATATTGATTTTGCTTTTATATGATTATGATCAAAACCATACGATAAAAGATATTCTGATTCCGATTCTTATTGGTGTTGGTATGGCTACAATTTTATGGCTACCAACCGGATATTTGATTTTAAACAATCATAAATCTGTTGTACAAACCAACCTATTTAATTTATTAATTCCAAACTTTACTCTAAAAGGACTTGTCTATGATAGCTATGGATGTGGATTGACTGTGATTAGCTGGATTGCCCTATTTCAAGGAATTCAATTTGAAAAGACAAGGAAACTATCGATTCTGTTGATTTTAATGTTTGTTTTCCCAATGTTCTCTTATATATTGAATGGAACTTTATATGCACGCACAAAAATATTGGTGCTATGTTTACCACTCGTGCTTATGCTCCTTTCCTATTGGTTACAAGAAAGAAAGTTGAATAAGGGTTTACTTGTTTTAGCTAGTTTATTTCTTTGCACCAAAACAATGCTTCTTGGATTATTAATTTCACTTGTATTTATAGGCTATTACTTTATGGATAAAAAAGAATGTCTAATGACGTATGCCCTTGTACCTATGGTTGTCTTTACAGGATTCAACTACAATCAGTGCATAGATTTAAAACTCTATAATTCAATGTATTCTAAGGATAAACAAAAATTAATTCAAGGAAACGATTTGAATCAACGAACAGCCGATTTAGATCAGGTGGGTTATAGTGTCAATCGTATCTATGACCCAAAAGAAATGAAGGCATCAAGTTATACGTCAACAAGCAATTCTTTATATAACACTTTCATTTATGACATTATAAAAAGTCCGATTTCCCAATCCAATCGAACAATCATAACAGATAGTGAGAATTATTTATATTTGAGTATGATGGGGATTCAAAATGTATTGAGTAAAGACTCTAATTTATATGGATATAAAGAAGTAGATAGTAAAGGAAAATATAAATTATTAAAGAATAAAAATGTATTTCCAATGGTCTATGTCACAAGTGATACGATGAGTGAATCTGAGTTTGATAAACTCTTTTATCCATATAATTTGGATACCATCTATAATTGCACGATTGTGAATGGTGAAACAAGTAATGATTATGCCTCAAAGATGAAACTTATAAAGAATTTAGATCAATCGATTGTGATTCAGAACAAAAGGAAAATAAAAAAAACAATACCCATTGATTTTGATACTAAAAATAAGCTGATCTGTATTGATTTTGATGTAAAGAATTATACAGATAAAAAGATTTCGATATCCATAAACGGAATGAAGAATACATTGTCAAAAAAACATTCTGTGTATCCAAATGGGAATAAACATTTTACGTATATTCTTTCTAAAAAAGAATTGAAACAATTTGATGTTACTTTATCCAAAGGAAAATATAAGATATCCAATATCCGTGTTTATACATGTGATATGAATGTGTTTGACCGAGTTGTAACTAAAGTAAAACCATTAAAGACAACTTCTATATTTAAGGGGAAAGTAACAATATCTAAAGATGGGTATTTAGTAACTTCATATCCTTATGAAAAGGGATATGAAATATATATAGATGGAAAAAAACAGAATATTGAAATTGTGAATAAGGCTTTTGTGGGATGCAAAATAAAAAAAGGAAGCCATACAATTATGATTCAATTTCATGCGCCATTTAAGAATGCAGGACTGGGTATAAGCGTTCTTTTCATTATAATAGGAGGATTTTGGATATGGAAAAAGTCAAAGAATTTATAAGCTATGGAATCGTGGGAGTTATGACAACTCTTGTGAATTATATTGTTTATTTTATTTGTTTAGACACATTTAATAAAACAGGATATAGACATCATTAATGTCAAATAGACTTG
>OLOB01000984.1_pt1 | contig 19725 bp, 20 predicted proteins | sample 1671911 | NCBI WGS metagenome assembly OLOB01 (sample SAMEA3136625, study PRJEB25190) | human gut metagenome | biome: human gut; feature: human-associated habitat; material: faeces | place: Austria | collected 2013
ATTATCTATCATCATGAAAAATCACCTTTTTCACTTACTTCATAAGAATCACATACTAAGAAAAACATCTTATTATCTATTTCTTTTAAACCATCTTTAACAATAAAATAACTCTTTGATGGAACTACTGCTAGAAGAAGTGATTCATCATTCTTAGAATAACCTCCTTCAGCCTCCATTAATGTAACTCCAACACCATCAATTGATAAAAGAAATTCTTTAACAATATTTGTTTTCTTTTTATCAGTAACAATATAAAAAGCTTTACATTTAGAAATACCAAGAAGCACTTTATCAGTAAATACCGATATTAAGTAAGATACTAAAATAGCATATAAAACAATATCCCATGAGAAGACAATCTTACCAATTATAACAATAATACCATTAACTATAAGACTAGCATTACCCATAGATAACTTAAACCACTTGCAGACTATCTCAATAATAACATCAGTACCACCAGTAGAAAAATTACTCTTATAAATAAGTCCATATCCAATACCGGCCATTACTCCACCAAGTATAGCAATAACAACCATTTCCGTATTACCTAAATCAATATATTTAGTAATCATACTAGTAAGTGAAACAAATATTGGATAAGAAAGAGCTCCTACTAACTGATTTTTCATATTATCAAAGCCTAAAGAAAAATAAGCAACAATCATTAAAACAATATTAGTACATAATATAAATACTGAAGGATTAACACCAAACTCACTTAATACAATTGATATACCACTTACTCCAAAACAAACAATATCATATCTAAGAAAAAACAAATTAAAAGAAAAAGCCACTATCAAACATCCTAAAAGAAGCATTAAATATCTTTTACCAATATTCTTTTTCTTAACAGCATCAACAATATTATCAATCTTCTTCTTTCTAAAATAATCAAATATACCCATATTTACTCCTTTTTATTTTTTAAATTATAATCTAACATATCAGTAATATTTCCATCTAAAATACCATCAACATCACTAGACTCATACCCACTATCATTATCTTTAATTAACCTATAAGGTTGCATAACATAACTTCTTTTAGCACTGCCAAAACCATTACTAACTTGCACTCCTCTAATATCACTTACTTCACTCTTTTTCTCTTCTAAAAGAATAGTATAAAGTTTACTCTTAAGTACTTCCATAGCCTTTTCTTTATTTCTAATTTGACTTCTTTCATTTTGACAAGTAACCACAATACCAGTAGGAATATGTGTAATTCTAACAGCGCTATCCGTAGTATTAACTCCTTGTCCTCCTGGACCACTACTTCTATATATATCTACTCTAATATCACTATCATTAACATTAACTTCAATATCATTATCAATTTCTGGTATAACATCAACCGCAGCAAATGAAGTATGTCTTCTCTTATTTGCATCAAAAGGACTAATTCTAACAAGTCTATGTACCCCTTTTTCTCCCTTTAAATAGCCATAAGCAAAGGTACCATCAACTTGAAACATAATAGATTTAATACCCGCCTCTTCACCATCTTGCCTATCAAGTAAAGTAATACTATATCCATTCTTTTCAGCATACCTACTATACATTCTATATAACATTTGAGCCCAATCACAAGATTCAGTACCACCTGCTCCAGCATGTATTTCCATAATCGCAGCATTCTTATCATATTTACCATTTAAATAAGTTTCAATCTCTAATTTATCAATCTTAACCTTAAGTTCATTAATTTCTTCTTCAAGTAAAAGTCTAACATCATCATCACTATCATCAATCATTTCTAAAGCACTATTAACACTATTAGATAATACATTAACATTAGTAATAATATTTTTAATATACTTAAGTTCTCCAACTAGTTTATCAGCAGCATCTCTATTATCCCAAAAACTAGGTTGTAACATAAGTTCATTAATTTCTTTTTCTCTTTTAATCTTATTATCTAAGTCAAAGAGACCTCCTAAGTTCTTTTATTTTATCATCAAGTAATCTATATTCCCTTTTTAAATCAAATATTTCCATATAATCACCTACTACAAGTATACATTATTTAACAAAAAAAAGAAAGAGATATAAGTAAAATTATTGACACTTTTAAAAGTAAATGATAATATAAAATTAAAGTATAAGGAGGATAAAAATGACAAAGAAACAATATACTATAATCGGTATAACTATTCTAATATTTATAATTTTAATAGCATTCATATTAATAAAAGGAAATAAAAGTAGTTGGACAAAAGAAATACTAAATTCTAACTCATATACCATTACTAAAATAGATTGTGATAACAATAAAACAAAATTAGATAATAATATTATGAAAAAAATAGATTCAACTTGGAAAGAATTATCAAATAATGGTCCTTGGCTTGGAGACACTAATACCTGCTACGAAACAATATCAATAGAATATGATAAAAATGGTATCATTCAAAAAAGAGAAATCTTAATATTAGATAATAATTCTATCGTATTAAGAATAAACAATGACGATACTTACTATGTAAATGCTACAAACTTAATAAATAGTCTTAAATAAGTATACATTAAGATAATATCAGTTCGAGCCTAAAGTCTCGGACTATCTTTTCTTTTATATATGCATATTTCAAAGATAAAAGAGACAACTAATTTGTCTCTTTTTTATACATATCTAATATATTTTTAAACTCATCTAAAGCCGAAGTAACAACTTCTTTCTTAGTTAAATCAACACCAGCTAATTTTAAAGATTCAATAGGACTCTTTCTAGAACCACATTTCAAGAATTCAATATAACCATCTACTGCTTCCTCCTTACCAGATAAAATATTATTAACAATCATAGTAGCGGCACTTAAACCAGTAGCATACTTATAAACATAAAAGTCGTAGAAGAAGTGTGGTATTCTCTCCCATTCATATCTAATATAATCATCAACTACTACATTATCACCAAAATAAAACTTATTAAGGTCATAATACATATTAGATAATTTATCCGCAGTCAAAGCCCCATCATTATCAATAACATTAGATATCTCTTTCTCAAACTCAGCAAACATCGTCTGTCTATATATTGTAGCCCTATATAATTCCATTAAATTATTAAGAATAAATAATTTCTCTTCTTTACTATTACTATGTTCTAACATATAATGACTAAGTAATAATTCATTAACAGTAGAAGCAACCTCTGCTACAAATATTCTATACTCACTATTTTGATAAGTATTATAATTTCTAGAATAATAACTATGCATAGAATGACCCATCTCATGAATTAAAGTAGACATATCATTATACTTATCTTGATAGTTAAGTAAAATATAAGGATAAGTATCATACATACCACCAGAGTATCCACCAGTTCTCTTATTTTTAGTAGGATAAACATCAATCCACCTACTATCTAATCCTTCTTTAACCTTATTAACATATTCATCTCCAAATACTTCAAGAACTTTAATAATAATATTCTTAGCCTCTTCATATTCATATTTCTTATCATATTCACCCACTATTGGAACATAAATATCATATAAATGAAACTCATCAAGACCTAAAATATCTTTCTTTAAATTATAATATTCATAAATATAACCAATCTTTTCATGAACACTATCAATAAGATTATTATAAACATCAATACTAACATCATCACCAAATAAACTCATCTCGATAGCGGTATCATATTTATATATCTTAGCCAAAGTAGATAGTTCTTTCATATTCGTAGCAATTAAACTAGCATAAGTATTAGTATACTTCTTATATTCACTATATAAAGTATTAAAAGAACTCTTTCTAACCTTTCTATCCTTACTTTCAATAAATAAAGAATAATTACTATTAGTAAGTTCTATCTCCTTACCATCACTATCCATAACATTACCAAAAGACATATCACAATCCTTAAATAACTCATAAGTATCATAACAAGTACCAATAATCTTACCCATACTAGACATAATTTTCTCTTCATTGTCTCCTAATGTATGTTTCTTATATCTATATACCTCATCAATATAACATTTATATTCCTTAAGTAGTTTCTCTTCCTTATAAAACAATTTCAAAGTCTTATTATCAAGTTTCAATATACTAGGAACAATAAAATAACTACACTTACTAAAATCACTTCTTAAATTAGATACCTTCTCACTAAGTTCTTGTTTACTATTATCAGAAGTATCCAAATCAAAAGACAAACTAGTATAAATAGATAACTTAGTAACAACTCTATCAATATCAAAATATAACTTAATAGTCTTATAAAAATTACTACTATTAATTATCATCTTCTTCTCAAAACTACCAAGTTTCTTAATAAGCTTCTTAGCTTTATCATAATCCTTATCAAAAGAACTCATATCACTATAAATAACATCCAAATCCCAAGTATACTTCTTATCAATATCGCTTCTATTTTTCATAATTATCCTTTCTTACTACACATTAAATCTAAAATGACAAATATCTCCATCTTGCATTATATATTCTTTACCCTCAATTCTAGCCTTACCAAGTTCCCTAACCTTAAGTTCAGAACCAGCATTAACTAAATCATTATAAGACATAACCTCTGCCTTAATAAAACCTTTCTCAAAATCAGAATGAATAATACCAGCACATTCTGGAGCCTTAGAGCCTTTCTTAAAAGTCCAAGCTCTAACCTCATCCTTACCAACAGTAAAGAAAGTTGCAAGACCAAGTAAATCATAAGTCTTATTAATTAGTCTTTCCACTCCACTCTCTTTAATACCTAAATCATCTAAAAATAACTTCTTCTCTTCTTCATCAAGTTCAGATAATTCACTCTCTAACTTAGCACATATAATAGCAGTCTCACTACCCTCTTTTTTAGCATAATCTTCTACTAACTTAGTATAATTATTACCAGTATTAATATCATTATCTTCCACATTTAAAGCATAAATAATAGGTTTCAAAGTAATCAAATTAAAAGAACTAATTAATTTCTTCTCTTCTTCATCTAAACCTAACTTTCTAACCGGAATATTACTCTCTAACGCCTCTTTAATTCTTTCTAATAATTCTATTTCTTTAACATCATCTTTATTCTTCGTAGTCATTGCCTTCTTACCAATCTTATTAATTCTAGAAGTAACAATCTCTAAATCAGATAAAACAAGTTCCACATTAATAACTTCAATATCTCTAATCGGATCAACACTACCATCAACATGAATAATATTTTCATCATCAAAACATCTAACTACTTCAACAACAGCATCAACTTCTCTAATATGTGATAAAAACTTATTACCAAGTCCTTCTCCATTACTAGCTCCCTTAACTAATCCTGCTATATCAGTAAACTCATAAGTAGTAGAAATAACTCTCTCAGGATTATACATATTCTTTAAAACATCAATCCTCTCATCTGGTACAATTACTACTCCTACATTAGGATCAATCGTCGCAAAAGGATAATTAGCCATCAAAATACTCTTCTTAGTAATAGCATTAAATAAAGTACTCTTTCCTACATTAGGATTTCCAACAAGAGCAAATTTGCCTTTATAACTATTATTTTTTTTTATATTTTATTCTACATATAATTACTTAGCACCTAAAATTTTCAATCCACCTTTTATACACTTAATTTCTAATGGGAAATCTGGTCCCTTTTCACCATCAATATCAGTAACTATATCTTCATGACATTCAACCTTTAAGTAATCTGTCTTGAAATATAAAACTTTATTTGAATCTAAATGTTCTCCTTTAAGAACTTTAATAAATAAAGGTAAAAGCTCGTATATCTGTACTGCCTTAAACATAATAATATCTAATAATCCATCACAAGCATCTGCTCTAGTAGCTAGGTTAAAGTTTCCAGCTGTAGCTCCATTGAAGACCAATAATAAATACATTTCTCCATCAAATTCCACTTCCTTTGATAGAATATTTACATGAAGCTTTCTAAAATTAGGCAATTCTTCTAATCCCTTTAAATAATATGCCAATTTACCTATAGTATTTTTTAAATTCACATCTGTTTTTTGAGAAACATCAGTAAATAGTCCTGTACTAGCAACATTTACAAAATACTTATCATTAATGCTCCCTAAATCTACTGATTTAACTTCTGAAGATAAAATCTGTTTGCAGGCTTCTTCTACATCAGAAGGCATACCTAAAAACTTAGAAAAGTCATTAGCTGTTCCAACCGGTAATATACCTATGGGTAATGATATGCCACTTTTTGCCATAGCATTTACAACTGAATCAACAGTACCATCTCCACCAGCTATTAATATGTATTTGTAATTTCCATCCTTTATATCATTTAAGGCCACACCTACATCTTCTCCAGCTGTAATTCTATATGGAACTATAGTATATCCAGCTTCTTGATGAAGACTTATAACCTTGTCTAATTTTGATAATATAAGATTTTCACCTGAATATGGATTATAAATAAACTTTACTTTCATAACACTATCTCTCCTACTACCATTATTTTTAAATTATATCATGATTTCTATACTTGTAAAATAAACAACCTGTAAACATATTTTTTTCACAAATGATATTTTATTATATATCTATATTGGGTATTAATTTGTTAATACTTTTATGCTATAATTATGTTTTAACATAGAAATTATTTAGGAGTGATTAAAATGAGAAAAAGCTGTATTCCTAATATATTTACCTTTATTAATCTATCTTTCGGAATATTATCAATTTTAGAAACCCATAACGGAAATTATGGCCTTGCTAGTATTTTTATTATTGCTGCTGCTTTAGTTGATAGATATGATGGAAGAATCGCTCGTTTTCTACAAGTAAGCAGTGATTTAGGAAAAGAATTGGATTCCCTAGCAGATTTAGTATCCTTTGGTGTAGCACCATCAATTCTTATATTTTTATTATTTGAATTAAAATCATATGGACCTTTCGGAATTATAGGAATTATTATTTTATTACTTTTCCCAATATGTGGTGCGTACAGATTAGCTAGATATAATACCGCTTCTTTTGATGGAGTGTTTACAGGAGTTCCAATTACTGTTGTAGGATGTTTTATAGCTATTTTTGCGTTATTATCATTTAAATTTACTATTGCACCAACATTACCAGTTATATTGATGCTTATTGGTTCATATTTAATGGTAAGTACTTTGAAATTAAAGAAATTTTAATTTTAAAACATAATTAATATAAAAAAGAATTCAGTAATTTGAATTCTTTTTTTTATTTAAATATAATTTATTTTTATTTACCGGTTAATCATCATCCTCTCTCTTTTTAGCTTGTCCTAAATTTGAAGAATTATCATATATCAGCTCCTGATCTATTTCAGTTAAAATATCCTTTTGAGTACTTTTATTCATAATGTAATTACCCAAAACCGAACAATATTGGAAATAGGATTCCCCACATTTATCAAGAAGAGTGATTAAATGATCTATAGTTTCTCCTAATCTATCTGCCCTCTTTACAGCATCTTTAACATAACTGGATTTAGCCTCAGGAATATTATTTAATTCTGCTGCACCAGCAATAAGCAATCGATATGAATCAGTTACCTTTTTTAACAATTCAGAAATATTATATACTTCTCCGTAATAATTCTTCATCATTTCCTTATATTTCATTTAACCCTCTCCCTATTAAACAAATAATCTAATCTGACTTTATTTTGCTGTCTGCATACTCCTCATCAAGTATCTTATATATATTAAAATTATCTTTACCTCTATATTCATCACTAACCTTAAATTTTTCATCTGTAATTAATTCTATAGAATAGGTTATTGGTACAAAAAAACTACTGGGCATGGAAATAATCATTTAGCTCCTCCTATAAATTTGTTATTTCACAATATTGTTTGAAGTATCCCCTTGGATAACCACACAATGGACATACTGCTGGTGCTTCAGATCCTTCATATATATATCCACAATTCATACAATACCATTTACTTTCCACTGGTCCTTCAAACATAGTGCCATCTTCCAACTTATCTATAAAGTCTTTAAAGGCCCTAGCATGGCTTTCTTCAACTTCACGTAACTCTTTATAAAATTTTGCTATCTGTGTAAATCCTTCTCTTTCAGCTGTTTCTTGAAATTCTTTATATAAGTTTTCATATTCATTTGTTTCTCCTGCCAAAGAGTCCTTTAAATTATCTAATGTTGTTCCGATAATTCTTAGGAATGTCCTTACAACTACCCTAGCATGAGCCAATTCATTTAATGCAGTATTATCAAATACCTCTCCAAGCCACATATAACATTCAGATTTAGCTTGTTCAGCATAAAGCATATATTTTACAACAGCTCTACTTTCACCAGCAAAAGTCTTATATAAATTTTTTTCTGTTTCACTACCTTTTAATGTTTTACTACTGATAATATTACCTACATCTTTTCCACTGGTGCTATTGCTTTCCCTATATCTATTCATAAAATTCTCCCCAAAAAATTCTTCATTAATAAGGTATTCATTGATTTTATTTTCGATACAAATACATTTAGGTAGTTTCTTTTTCTCTATAGCAAAACAGGCTGCATCAATATATTTGATACAGCCTGCTTATTAATTTACTATAACCTTTCGTTCATTATCACAAATTAATTCTATTTGTCTTCCTTCTTTTGTTTTTGTTTTTAAAACTATCTTATGCCCCCATAAATCAAATAGGTATTTTATAGTTTCTTTTGCATATAATAGTTCCAATTCTCGCCCATCATATACATGTTCCAAAGTAAGAGTTCCGTCATTCCTATTTAAATCAACTATTCTGATATAAGGTATTCCTCCTACTCCACAAGTATCTGATAAAGTATCTCTTATACTCTTCCATCCATCTTCATCTGATACCTCTTCTACCACAAATTCAAAATTCTTCTTAGCATATTGGAATAAATTTAACTCTTCACATAACTCTTGTGTCAAATATTTTCTTAAGAAAGAATTATCTCTCTCTAAATATCTCACTTCAAACATCTTTTCTCTTCCATAACGCTTTTCGATGTCTTGGAATACTCTAAAGCCTATATAATAAGGATTTAATCCTCCTAAAATAGGTGCTATAACATCATTATGCCTCTTAATAAACTCAAAGTGTAACCCTGATTCTAGTTTAAGCTCATTTAATATAGTATAATGCCAATAGCTTGCCCATCCTTCATTCATTATCTTAGTTTCTATTTGTGGCAAGAAATATTGGCTTTCTCTCTTAACTATCTTTAAAATATTCTTTTCCCAATCTTCTAGAGAAGAATATTTAATTATAAAGCCCATGACATCATCACAAGGCTCTAAAGGAATCTTATTTAAATTAGGAAGAGTAATCTCCTCTTTTTCGTCAAAAGGCCCTCTATTCTCTAGTTTGCTATTATATTCATCAATTAAAGCTTTTTTAATTTGCTCCTGAGTAAGTTCCTTTACACCAACTACCCTTGGTATTTGAAATCTTAAAGCATGAGCTGCATCAAGAATTTTTTCAACCTTAGCATACCCTATATTAGGATCATTAATATAATCTCTAATTATATCTGCATCAAGCTTAAACATTTCAATTGTATAATATGCTTTGGTTCCTTCCCTAAATAATCTATTATTCTTAAAAAAGTCATTATGGCCATACACATGAGCCATGGTCAATATTTGTAATAACAAAGTGTTTTCCCTCATTAAATAGCCTAAACATGGATCTGAGTTTATAACCATTTCATAAGGAAGACCTGTTAAATTAAATGAATACAAAGTCTTGTTCTTTTCATAAGCCTTTCCATAACTCCAGTGAGGATATCTAGAAGGCATACCAACATAAGCTTCATATCCTATCATTTCATTAAATCCTATTATCTCAAATTCTTGAGGATAATAATCAAGTCCAAGCTCCGTAGCCTTTTGTTCTATAATCTTATTCCATTTTTCCAATTCTCTCACTGTATATTCCATGGCTACTCCTCCCTAAGCTCTTTACTTAACATCAATTTTAATGCATCCCATAAATTTTTCTTTTCCTTTACCACCACAGAAATGAAGTTCTTATTGGTGACTTCTTTACTAAATCTGTAATACATTGTAGTTGAATAGGTGGAAGGAAGTAACTCGGCGTATCCCACCATATTACTTACTTCACAAAGCTCCTTCAAAGCTGTTATTGCCCTTTCATTATCTTCTGACCAATTATCACCATCACTAGCATATACAGGATATATATTCCACATTTCTGGTGGATATTTTTCCTTAATTAAATCTAAAGCTACATTAAGACCACTGGATATATATGTCCCACCTGATTCAGCTTTATGGAAAAATTCATATTCATTTACCAGCTTTGCTATTGTTGTATGAGATACAAATTCAAAAGCTATATTATTATATTTTCTCTTGATAAACCTAGATAACACAAAGAAAAATGACCTTGCTAGATATTTTTTAGTACTATCCATAGATCCTGATACATCCATGATAAATATCATAACAGCATTGCTTTCTTTTTTTGGTTTCATTTTTACTCTATAATATCTAAGGTCATCTTCTCTAAATGGAAATCTCTCTATTTCCTGATCTAATCCTGCTTCAGCTAATGCTCTCTTTTTCCCTTGCTTTCTAGCTGTTTTAGCTATAACTGTCTTCTTCTTAGCAAGTCTTGGGTTAATTCCATGTCTTGCATAACCTCTTTTTCTGCTGGCACTTTCTGAAAGGATTTGTGAATATTTCTTTCTATCCAAATTTGGAAGTTCCAAATCCTCAACTATATAGTCCATTAATTCTTCTAAGGTAATTTCTGTTTCATAAACATCATCACCTTCACTATTTCCAGCGCCTTTATTACCTTTCTTTCCAATGCTTTCTGCAGAACCTATCTTGTCTCCTCTTTTTTCTTCTCCTGTACCAGTAGCAACACCTTTATTGTTATTTCCAAATACAAATTGATATTCCTTTATTCCTCTAATGGGAATCTTAAATTTTTTATTTTTCGTTTCCCCTACAATACTTTCTTCAGAAAGGATATCCCCTAAATTTTCTTTGATAGATTTTTCAACTAATTGTCTATGCCGTCTTCTATCTTCAATGCTTCTATCGTGTTCTACTGGATTTTCACTATTATCTCGAAAGATAGCCATTTTTATCAATCCTTCCACAAATTGTTTGCTGCATATTTTAATATGACGTCACAACAGTGTAGACAATATCCATTGTTCTTCATTTCTTCTACCATAGCATCATACTTTTCATTTTGCTCCTTATCTCTTACTCTTGTCTTAGTTATTATTCTAGACAAATCTTTTACTGATGCCATAAGCTTCTTTTCAATAGCTTCTTTTAATGGTTCATATGAAGTATAATCTATCTTCATACCATTTCTTACTAAGTAGAACATATAAGATGTAACATCAGCCCTAAATCCCTTGCTAGATGCTTCAGATACACCTATCTGCTCTTCTATATTTCTCATGAAGTCTTCATCAGGATTTAATTCTTCTCCAGTTGAAGTATCCTTTATCTTAGTTTTATTTACAAATGCTTCTGCATTATCTATATAATTATTAAATAGGCTTTCAGCTTGTTCCCTGAATGAATGGATGAATGCCTTTGTTATTTCCTTTTCCAATACCTTGTTATATTCTTTTCTAATAGTATCTTGAATAAATCCTAAATATTTCTTTTTATCTTCTGCTGAAGCATCCATCTCTTTAATAGATTTAATGATGCTTTCCATGATACTTAATGGATTTATACAATCATATTCTGAAATGGATAAAGCATTATCTATTGCTTTTACAATAAACCTAGTACTTATACCCTTCATTCCTTCATAAGTTCCAGCTTCTTCTCTTAATTCTTGTATATCTATTCTCTTAGTAGTTCCCTTTTCTACAATATCCTCACCATTGTAAATCTTTAATTTTGTCATAGGATCTACTTTAGCTGAAGGAGATAATCTTGAAAGTATAGCAAACATTGCTGCTATCTCTATGGTATGAGGAGCTATGTGAGCTTTAAAATTACTTTTCTTTAATATTTTTTCATATATCTTCACTTCTTCATCAAGCTCTAAGCAATATGGTACTTCAATCTTAACAATTCTATCTAATATAGCTTCATTAGTGTGATCTGACTTAAATTTTTCCCATTCTGCTTCATTTGAGTGAGCTACAATAAGTCCATCAAAATAAATCATTGAGCCTTTTCCTGGTGATGGAATTGATTTTTCTTGAGTAGCTGTTATTATAGTGTGTAAGTATTCAACATCATTTTTAAACACTTCAATAAATTCTACTAACCCTCTATTCCCTACATTAAATGCACCATTTAATGAGAATATCCTTGGATCATCTTCTGGATACATATCCATCTTAGATATATCAATTGATCCTGTTAAAATAGATGTATCTTGATTATTGGGATCAACTGGAGGTACTACACCAATTCCCTTTCTTGATCTTATAGAAAAATTCTTTCTTTCAACAGGAACATTTTCATATTCTCCATTAAATTCATGAATAAGCCTATATTTACATACTGGGCATAAGTCGCCTTCAATTTGGGTACCTAACATTTCATTGAATTTTCCTCTTAGATGATTAGGAACAAGATGTAATGGTTCTTCATGCATTGGACAACCCTTTATAGAATAAATAGGTTCACAGCTTACTAAAGCCAATTTTAAAGCTTCAACCAATGATGATTTACCAGCACCAACAGGTCCTACTAAATATAATACTTGCCTTGCCTCTTCACCTTTCATTGATGCAGAATGAAGATAATTTACCAATTTCATTAGCACTTTATCAATACCAAAGAAATCATCTTTAAAAAATCCATATCTCTTTATAGTTTCATTTCCATAGATTTTTCTTATTTTAGGATTTTCATCACCCTTTAGTACCTCCACACCTTCACTCATAATCCTTTCATATAATCTCTTATGAGAAAGCTGTGCAATATCTGGATTAGCCTTCACAAGTTCTAAGTAATCTATAAATGTACCTTCAAATTTTTCTTTATTTCTACTTTCTCTGTCTGTTAGAATAAATTCTTTGAAGTTCATAAGCACTCCCCCTTTACTTTAATATATTAATTATCAAACGTAATATATTACTCTTTTTCTCTTTTTAGACTAAAATTAATATCTTTTCTTTATAAAAAAAGGCGCGAAATCGCGCTTTTTTAATTATGAATGATGAATTACGGTTAATGCTCCATAGGCATGATTCTTTGCATCTCCAGCATTAACAATGATATTCATTATTTCCATTTCTAATTGCTCCATTTAGCTACCTCCTTTTTATCCCTTCACTTATTTAAGTAGCAATTTCCATGCCAAACACTATAATTTTGTTAATAATTTTTAAAAAATATAGTGGAAGACTTAGTTTTTCAAGGATTAAAAAAATTTATATTTTTTCATAATTTTATTTGAAAGCAAATGTGAGCCATGAATTAAACTGTTTATGTAAAGAAGGAAAAATATATAAGACTTCCAGCAGACCTGTAAAATTCTTTATTAACAGTCCTAAAATAAAAAAACATATTAAATCTGCTCTAGATAAATTATCACAAAATAATATAAGTATGAATTCAGCTATAGAACAAGCAAAAGCTTCAATTTTATATCCACCTAAAGGAATAAATTGCCTAATCCTCGGAGAAACAGGAGTTGATTAATAATCTGTGCCACAACAGAAGATCCTTCCTCTGCTTTACTAGCAACCTTTACCCGTAGAATACCTATGGTAATATGCATCCCACCTTTAAGGAAAAGAACCTTTGAAGAGCGTTTATATCTAATAAAAAACTTTTTTAAAGAAGAAAGCATCCGTCTAAGTAAAGAAATATATGTATCACTTAATAGCATGCGTGCACTACTTTCGTATAACTGCCCAAACAATGTGGGGCAACTAAAAAGTGATATCCAGCTTATTTGCGCCAAATCCTATTCTTTATACCTAACTAATAAAAAAGATGATGTGAGAATTGTCAGCAGGAACCTACCTTCCTATATACAAGATGGTCTATATAAAGAAAAAGAACATAGATCTATCTGGAACAAGCTTATTGGTGAAGAAATTGATTTTTTTAAATTCTCATCCAAATCAACAGAATCCTTCAGCTTCGATAATAACGATGCAGGCATCTATTCTTTTATAAAAAACAAATTAGAAAATTTAAAATCTCAAGGAGTATCTAATATTGATATTGAAGAAATCCTAGAAAAAGATATTGCCAATTACTACACAATTTCTTCTAATGCCATTACTAATGAGATAAATAGAAAAAATCTTTATAATATAATGGATGATAATATTTTAGATTGTTTTGACCTAATCATAAATTACATTAATAAACAACTTAACCACACATTAAATAATAATATCTATACAGCTTTTGCACTTCACATTAATACATTAATACGAAGAATAAACAATGACAAGCCTATAGTCAATCCTAATCTTTCAAAAATAAAAAAGCTTTATAAAAAAGAATTTCAAATAGCTTTAGGTATAAGAGAAATCTTGGAAAACACCTTAAACATTTCTGTTCCATTAGAAGAATGCGGATATTTAGCCCTATTTCTTGTACCTGAAATGAAATTTAGTGATTCCATAGATGATATGGTAAAAATTATTGTTATTGCTCATGGTGAATCTACTGCTTCTTCCATGAAAGATGTTGTCAGCAAATTATTAGGTGAAGATTGCATTATAGCCATTGATGCACCAATTGAAATAAGTGCTGCTGAAATATTAAATAAGTTAAGGGATATAATAAAGAATACTAAATCTAATGGTGGATATTTGTTATTGGTAGATATGGGCTCCTTCACAACCTTTGCTGAAATAATTTAAGATGAGATTAATAACATAAATAACTTGTATGAAAAATATAATATATTATTTATTGTTACTCCTTTTTCATTAGATATAAATATGAATATTCCTCATTTTACTATGTATGAAGTTCTTAATCTTTCTACTAAGGCAAAAATTCAAGAGCTTCTTGATGTTGAGACAACCCTTGCCAACATGCCTGAAGTATTAAAGGAAAACATAACTGCTATTCCATCTAATAATCTATATGAAAAGATAATGAACTTTATAGCTCTGTGGAAAAATCTTTAAATATATTTATTTCTCATAAGAAAAAAGTGGAACTCATTTTACATTTAGCCTTTGCCATTAATAGGCTCATTACCAATGAAGATATGGTTGAATACAGTAATAAAACTTCTATAAAAAAATCCTATAATAAACTGTATTCTACTGTAAAATCTTCATTAATACCTATAGAAACTTACTTTTCTATTAAATTAACCGATGATGAAATATGCTATATAATGGATTTTATTATTAATTAATATAATATAGGAGGTAACTATTTTGGATACACAATCTTTAAAAAGCCAAGCCAAAAGACAATTGACTAATCGGTGGACATTAGCTGTTTGCACCATATTAGTGGCTAATATTTTAACAGGACTGCTTACTTCTAATAAAACACTGCTGGATAATAATCTTGGATATCTTTCCATTTCTTTTTCACTTTTATATCTTATTCTTGGTGGAGTTATCACCGCTGGAAAGTGTCGTTTTCTTCTTAATATGACCTTAGATAAAGATACAGCTATGTTTACTGATTTATTTTCACAATTCAATATATTCCTTAAAACTCTTGCCCTAAATTTATTAATGACCTTGATTATATCTGTAGGATTATTTTTCTTAATAATTCCTGGTATAGTCATTTCTTATATGTATTCTCAATCATTTTATATACTTGTGGAAAATCCCGAAATGGATGTTACTGATTGTATGGCTGCCAGCCGTAAATTAATGGTAGGCCATAAATGGGAGCTTTTCTACCTACATCTAACCTTCATTGGCTGGCTTTTGGTAGGCGCATTAACTTTTGGAATTGCTTATTTATGGATAAAGCCTTACTTTGATTTAACCTGCACTAATTATTATTTATCAATAAAATCAAACCAAGCCATTTAGTTAATTATGAATTATGAATGATAAATTATGAATTGTGGAATAAACTCCTTTAATGGAGTTTAGAAAAAATATAATTTTAAAAACTCTTTGAGTTTCAACAATAATTCATCATTCTTAATTCATCATTCATCATTAAAAGAGCACTAAAAAGATAGTAGCTAAGCTACTATCTTTTTAGTGCTCTTTTAAAGTTCTAGTTTTGGTGTTTTTATAAGACTTACGTCCATTGGCCCTATAGTTTCTACTTCCTTACCATCAATAAGGAATTTTACTCCCTCCACATTAAAGCATTCATTTAAACATAATGTATTTACAATTGAATATATTTTTACTCTAACAGCTGCAGAAGATCCTGTTTGACTATCATCAAAATCCTTGCTTAAATCTACATATGCTATTTTATTTTCTATCTTTATTGAATTAACTTTTGTGTCTTTTGGTATACAGCATTTATCAGTATCTTTTAATGCTACAATAACATTTTTCAATTCTGAAATATCTACCTTTTCCTCTTCAATTACCCATTTTGAAATATTATCATCTGGTACATAAAGTTCTATTGCTTTCGTACTCTTATAACTTTGCTCTATATTGTTAGAATTAACAGCTTTGCTTTCAGAACAGCTTACAAGATTAATACATAGTAATAGTATAACTATAAAAATTTTCTTTAACATATTACCTCCTTAATATTATTTTCTATAATTACCACTATTACCTTTTATGCCATTATTTATTCATTTAATATAACATTTTAAAAATAAACTCATAGTATATATTATGTTATTTTCTTTAACAAAGGATAAGGTGAGATATGATGAGCGATAATGATTTTATTGCTAAAGTATGTAATTATGACTTTAAAAATTTCATTAATTATAATAATGTCCTTGGAATAGCCAAAGGTAAAAAAATAAAAAACGGTATATATACCTCTGATAATTGTCTTACTATATTCGTAGAAAAAAAACTTCCTTCTAATTTATTAAATAAGAATGAATTTATTCCTTCTCTATATAAAGGTATTAAAACTGATGTTGTTGAAACTGGAAAAATATCTTCCCTATCGTTAATAAGCAGAAATCGCCCTGTTATTGGTGGCTATAGTGCTGGAGTAATTGGAAGTACTGCTGGAACTATTGGTTGTACCGCTACTAATGAAAATTCAACTGAATATTATCTTTTGAGTAACAATCACGTTTTTGCTAATGAAAATAGAGCCAAAATAGGTACTCCTATCTTGCAGCCTGGACCATATGATGGAGGAAATATTGAAAATGATATTATCGGTTACTTAGCTGATTATGAACCTATTTCATTTTCTACCTCCAACAGATCTCCTAAAAACTACATTGATGCAGCTATTGCCTTATGTGATTATAATGATATTTCTAACATTATAGCTCTGCAGGGAGCTATTACCGGCACCACCCACGGAAGGGTAGGCATGAAAGTAAAGAAAACAGGTCGCACTACAGAATTTACTACTGGTAAAATACTATATACTAATGCTTCTTTAATGATTGCCTATGAAGGAGGCTACGCATTATTTGTCAATCAAATCATTACAAATGCTATGTCTGAGAGTGGAGATTCTGGTAGCATTCTTTTAAATAACTCTAATAAAGCTGTAGGCTTATTATTTGCTGGTAGTAACTCCTATAGTATTTTTAATCCTATTTCAGCAGTATTAAAAACACTTAATATAAAACTTTTATAATATTATAACCTTTATTACAATTCTGGCTCACAACCTATATTAGTTGTGAGCCACCTATATCTTTCTACTTATAATCATTAATTATATCTAATAATTCTTCTCCAAACTTTTCATATTTCTTTTCTCCCATTCCTCTTATACCAAGAAGTTCTTCCTTATTCTTAGGTACTACATTACTTATTTGAATTAAAGTTGAATCTGAAAATATTATATATGGCTTAATACCTTCCTTAAGTGCTCTATCTTTTCTCCAATTCCTTAAAATATTAAATAATTCTTTATTTAACATTACTTCTTCTTCACTTTCATTTAGCTTAAATAAAACCTTCATTTCAGACTTTAAAATTTTCAATGACTTTTTATTTAACTTAAGCATAGAATATGTACCTTCTTTTAAATCCACATAACCAAAATCTATTAATGTCTTTATTATATCCTTAATAAATCTGCTACTGTACTCTTTCATTATTCCATAAGTTGTGAGCCTATTTAATTTATCATTAACTATCTTAGGTCCTGTCATTCCTCTTAAAACATCTACCAACACAGAAATCCCATATTTCTCCCTACTCCTGTATACACAAGATAATATTTTTTGTGCTTCTATGGTGTAGTCACGAATTTCTTCATCTTTTAAACAATTACTACAGCTATTACAATAATTTCTTGTATTTTTTTCACCAAAATAATTTAATATAAAATGCCTTAAGCACCCTTTGCTTTCACAAAAATTTATCATTTCCTGTAACTTTCTTATCTCTATTTCTTTCCTATTTAATGACGCAGTTGTATATATAAGATATTCTAAAGTACGCACATCACTTCTATTATATAAAAGATAGCAATTGGCACTTTCACCATCACGTCCTGCTCTTCCTATTTCTTGATAATAACTTTCTATATTCTTTGGCATAGTAAAATGTATAACATACCTTACATTTGATTTATCAATTCCCATTCCAAAGGCATTGGTGGCTATCATTAAATTAATATTTTCCTTAAGAAATTCTTCCTGATAATATTCTTTTTCTTCATCCTTAAGACCGCCATGATATTTTCCTACTGTATACCCTAAATCTTTTAGATAATTATATAGACCTTCCACTTCTTTTCTTGTTACACAATATATTATTCCTGAACTCCCCTCTTCTTCTCTAATTATATCTTTAACAAATTCCAGCTTATCTTCTTCTATATATAAGTTTATATTTAAATTTTCCCTATCAAAACCACCAATATAAGTATAAGGATTAGTAAGACCTAATAATTCAAGTACATCTTTTCTCACTACTTCTGTAGCTGTAGCAGTAAATGCTGTTATTACTGGTCTTTTATTAAACTCATTAATAAATGGTGCTATTTCTCTGTAACTTTTTCTAAAGTCATGTCCCCACATTGATACACAATGGGCTTCATCTATGGCTATTTGACTTATGTTTAGCTTTCTTAATTTTCTTTTAAAAAATTCATTTTCCAATCTTTCTGGTGCTATGTATAATAATTTAATTTTTCCTTCATAACATTTTTTCATTATGTGATCTATATCATTTAAGCTTTGAGTACTATTAATATACTCTGCTGCAATACCATTTTCATTTAAACTATCTACTTGATCCTTCATTAAAGATATCAACGGTGATATTACTATTGTTATTCCTTTAAATATCATTGCAGGTATCTGATAACAAATTGATTTTCCTCCACCAGTAGGCAATATGCAAAAACTATCTCTGCCCTTTAATATATTGATTATTATTTCATACTGACCTTCTTTAAATGAAGTATATCCATAATATTTATTTAAAACTTCAAAAATAATATTCATAGTCTTCGTCACCACCCTTTTACTTAATTGCTTTATTTATTAATTTTATCATATTAAATTATAATATAAACTTATACCATGAATAATTTTTCATAATTTTATAATTATTTTGTAAAAAAGTGTTGACTACCTATTTTTTTTATATTATACTAACATTGTTCCTGCTGAAGTGGCGGAACAGGCAGACGCACAGGACTTAAAATCCTGCGGTAGCGATA
>OLOB01000990.1_pt1 | contig 19641 bp, 19 predicted proteins | sample 1671911 | NCBI WGS metagenome assembly OLOB01 (sample SAMEA3136625, study PRJEB25190) | human gut metagenome | biome: human gut; feature: human-associated habitat; material: faeces | place: Austria | collected 2013
CATCATTATTAAAACAGGCAAAGAAATAAAGGAGAAGATAGAATATGAAAATAGGATGGATTGGTGCGGGAATCATGGGAAGTCCAATGATAATGCATTTGATTGATCGTCAATATGAAGTGCATGTTTATGCAAGGCATGCAGAAAAAATCAAACCGGTATTGGATAAAGGCGCTATTTTAGAAAAAGAAATAAAAAATCTAGTACAGGAATGTGATGTAATCTGTACCATGGTTGGATTTCCATCAGATGTAAAAGAAGTGTATGAGGAAATATTTAAATGGGTCGATGCAGGGAAAGTGTGTATCGATTTTACAACTTCATCTCCTAAATTGGCTGAAGAATTGAATGCTCTAGGAATCCAGAAACAGGTAGATATTTTAGATGCACCGGTTACTGGTGGTGATGTAGGTGCTAAAAAGGGAACTCTTACTGTATTGGTTGGTGGAAAAGAAGAAGTTAGAAAGTTTTTAGGTAATATAGGGTTCGTTGTAGGAGCTGCAGTTACAGTTATATCAGAAATAAAAGGCAACATGATTGTGGAAGTTAAGGATTCAAGAGTTGCCATTGGTAAGGATATGGCTAATAAAATTATGGTATAAATTTTGCAAATAAAAGGAGTAAATATGAAAACTTTAAGAGATATAGCATGTGGAAACACTGTAAAAGTAAAAAAAATAGTTGGTGTAGGTCCAGTAAAGAGACGTATTATGGATATGGGAATTACAAAAGGGATAGAGATATATATAAGAAAGGTAGCACCTTTAGGAGATCCTATTGAAGTTACTGTGAGAGGATATGAGTTATCACTTCGTAAAGCAGATGCAGAAATCATTGAAGTTGAATAATTTTTATAGAAATTCAATGAGAATGATTCTAGATATTAATTAACGTGACGAATGATTTAAAACTATTATTATAGAAGAAAGAAGTGATGGATAAAATGACAATAAAAATTGCCTTAGCCGGTAATCCTAACTGCGGTAAGACAACACTATTCAATGCTCTTACAGGTTCAAATCAATTTGTAGGTAATTGGCCTGGTGTTACGGTAGAAAAGAAAGAAGGAAGATTAAAAGGAAGTAAAGATACCATAATAATGGATTTGCCAGGTATTTATTCCTTATCTCCATATACTTTAGAAGAGGTAGTAACAAGAAATTATTTAATTCAAGAGCGTCCAGATGTAATTTTAAATATCATAGATGGAACTAACCTTGAAAGAAATTTATATTTAACTACTCAGCTTATGGAACTAGGTATTCCAGTGGTGGTAGCGGTAAATATGATGGATATTGTTGCAAAGAACGGAGATAAGCTGAATACGAAGAATTTAGCTAAGGAACTTGGCTGCACAGTAGTTGAAATTTCAGCATTAAAGGGAACGGGAGTGATGGAAGCAGCTAATAAAGCTGTGGAAGTTGCTAAAAGTAAAGTGGTTCAAAGTCCAAAACATAAATTTGCTGGGTGCGTTGAACATGCCTTAGCACATATTGAAGAAGCAGTGCTTCATAATTTACCAGAAGAGCAACAACGTTGGTATGCCATTAAGATATTTGAGCGTGATGAAAAAGTTATTGAACAATTAAAAATAGCAGAAAAAATAGCTACTCATGTGGAGGCAGATATTAAGAGATGTGAAGATGAAATGGACGATGATGCAGAAAGTATCATTACCAATGAAAGGTATGTATATATTTCATCTATTATAGAAGATTGTTTTGTAAGAAAGAATAAAGGTGGACATACTGTTTCAGATAAGATTGATACCATAGTAACAAATAGATGGTTAGCACTTCCTATTTTTGCAGCAGTAATGTTTATAGTTTATTATGTTTCCGTTACAACAGTAGGTTCAATTTTAACAGATTGGACAAATGATACTTTATTTGGTCAGTGGATTATTCCAGCAGCGCAAAATGGCTTAGATACCATAAATTGTGCTCCATGGCTATCAGGGCTTCTTGTTGATGGTATTATCAGCGGTGTGGGAGCAGTACTTGGGTTTGTACCACAAATGCTTGTGTTATTTGCTTTCTTAGCATTCCTTGAATCTTGTGGATATATGGCAAGAATAGCCTTTATCATGGATAGAATTTTCCGTAAGTTTGGACTTTCAGGAAAGTCATTTATTCCAATGCTTATTGGAACAGGATGTGGAGTTCCTGGAATAATGGCCTCAAGAACTATCGAAAATGATAGAGACCGTAAAATGACTATCATGACCACCACATTTATTCCATGTAGTGCCAAGCTTCCAATTATTGCTTTAATTGCAGGAGCATTATTTAATGGAGCATCATGGGTAGCACCAAGTGCTTATTTTGTAGGAATAGCAGCAATTATTTGTTCAGGAATTATATTAAAGAAAACAAAGATGTTTGCAGGAGATCCAGCACCATTTGTTATTGAATTACCAGCATACCACATGCCAACAGTTTCAAATATTCTAAGAAGTATGTGGGAACGTGGATGGTCATTTATTAAGAAAGCTGGAACAATAATTTTACTTTCTACAATATTTATTTGGTTTGCTCAAAACTTTGGCTTTGCTAATGGTGGATTTGGAATGGTAGATGATATGAATGACAGTATTTTAGCAGCCATTGGAAGTATTTTAGCACCGCTATTCAAACCACTTGGCTGGGGAAATTGGAAAGCAGCAGTGGCAGCAATTACAGGTCTTATTGCAAAAGAAAATGTTGTTGGAACATTTGGTATACTTTATGGATTTGGTGAAGTTGCTGAAGATGGAGTTGAAATTTGGGGAACACTTGCAGCTAGCATGACTGCACTTGCAGCATATTCATTCTTAATATTTAATCTTTTATGTGCACCATGTTTTGCAGCAATGGGAGCTATTAAGAGAGAAATGAATAATGCTAAATGGTTCTGGTTTGCCATCGGTTATCAGACAGTGCTAGCTTATTGCGTATCATTATGTGTTTATCAAATAGGTATGTTATTTACAGCAGGAACATTTGGTATAGGTACAGTGGCAGCATTTATTGTAATAGTTATCTTTTTATATTTATTTTTTAGACCATATAAGGAAAGCGAAAACTTAACTGTAAATTTAAAGGCAGAGTAAATCTTAAATTGATAATATGGAGGGATTCATATGGGAACTGCTATAGTAGGACTTGCATTATTAGCAATAGTAAGCTTAATTGTTAGAAAAATGATAAAAGATAAGAAACAAGGTAAATCTATTCAATGTGGTTGTGATTGCAAACATTGTGGTGGACATTGCCATTAGAAAATAGAGCCTCAGCATTTGCTGAGGCTTTTGCTTATGAAACAAATAATATATAATAAATTAAAAGTACAAAGGAGAATTAAGTGATGATAGATGTAGTAGCTGCTGTAATAGTGAAGGATAATAAGTTTTTAATAACAAGAAGAGCGCCTAAGTTAAAGCTTGAAGGAATGTGGGAATTTCCAGGTGGAAAAGTAGAGCAAGGGGAAACGCCAGAAGAAGCTCTAAAAAGAGAACTGGTGGAAGAATTAAAAATTGAAACTGAAATAGGTAATTACATAGAGACAAGTATCTATGAATATCCTAATGTAACAGTAAAGCTTATGGCGTATTTTGCCACAGTGATTTCAGGAGAAATAAAGCTAAGTGTCCATGATGAAGCAAAATGGATAAGTATATCTGAAGTAGAAAACTTTAAATTTGCACCGGCAGATATACCTTTTATAGAAAAATTAAAGGAAGTTTTATGATAAAGTAATAAGAAAGAGGTTATTAAAGAAATTAGTAAAGCACCTATAAATAGGTGCTTTTTTTAACGCTTAGGAAAGTATAAAATTTTTCAGTATAGGGAATACTAATAAATTAGCCATTTCTTATATACAGTGTTACTAATGCGTTAAAAAGAAAATTATAGTGCCCCAAAAGAACCGTAAAAGAAAAATAAATTAATTAAATTTTTGTAAGGACTTATTTTTCTTTTAGAACCTTTTGGTTGGCTAACAAAAGTTGCTTTCTTCGCTGAAGCGTGGCGTCAGCCACTTTTGTACTAGCTTTCTTCTCGGTATAGTAAAGCCTATTTTTTCTTCAATTTCTTCTAGTACCTTGAAGTTTTTAGGGTCAACGAAAAGGCATGTATAGCCTTTTTCACCAGCTCTTCCAGTTCTACCAATTCTGTGTATATAATCAGTGGCTTTTTCAGGAATATCATAGTTGTAGATATGTGTTACTCCATTTATATCAAGTCCACGAGAAGCTACATCTGTGGCAATAAGGAATTGTATATCTGCATTTCTAAATGATTTAATAATTCGTTCTCTTTTAGATTGAGGAATATCACTATGAATCTTTGCACAATTAAATTTTCTTTGGTGCATAGCAATTTCAAGCTCATCAGCACGTCTTTTTGTTCTACAGAATATTATGGCCATAAATGGATTATCTTCAAGTAAGGCATTGCATAATGAATCTCTCTTCCATCTATCTGTAGTTTCCACCACTTCCTGAATTATATTATCAAGAGTAGGTTCTTCTTTTTTTACAGAAAAGACAAATGGGTCAGTGGTGAATCTATAGGCTAATTTTTTAACAGCTGAATCCATTGTGGCAGAAAAACATAAAGTTTGGCGTTTTTTTGGCAAAACTTTCATGATTTTTTCAACTTCATTTTTAAATCCCATTAGAAGTATTTGATCAGCTTCATCTAACACAAAGGTTTTTAATTTTGATAAGTTTACCGTTTTTCTATCTATATGATCTAAAAGCCTTCCAGGAGTAGCAACAATAATATGTATATTACCTTTCAGTTTTTTTAATTGTGAACCAACATCTTTTCCACCATAAAGAGAAAGTATATTTACTTCTTTGCCTTTAGAAAGCTTATTAGCTTCTTCTGTTATTTGTAGTGCTAATTCACGAGTAGGTGTAAGTATTAGTGCTTGTATAGTATTATCCTTTATATTTATTTTTTCAAAAATAGGAAGTAGAAAAGCCAGTGTTTTACCACTACCTGTATGAGCCTCACCAATAACATCATTACCTGATTTTATGGCAGGAATGCTTTGACTTTGTACTTCTGTAGGTTCAGTAATTCCAGAAGACTTTAAAACTTTAATTAAATCTTCACTTATATTTAAATCTTTAAAATTCATATTAACCATCCAATTTTTATTTCCAATATTAATATTAAATGCATTAAGATAAGTCGCCATGATTTATCTTAATGCATTTTATTTTTAAAATTACATTTTATATGTAAAATATTAAATTTAGAATTAATTAGCAAACTCTTTTTATATAATCTAAAAGTTCTTCTTCAGTTGAAGTTTCAATTAACTCATCATTAATATATGCAACAAATTCTTGTCCGCATTGACCGATGCATCCAACTTCAACATTTTCATCACCAACAATTGTTTTAATGGCATCAATATCAACATTAGAACAATATCCGCATACTCTTATCATAGAAAGCACCTCCTAGATATTATTTTTCTTTAGTAATAATTTTCTCACAAAAATTTACTTTTACCGAATATACTCTTTAAGCAACATTATATTATAACTAAATAAAAAAAAATTCAAGTGTTTTTTATGTGATAAATAAAAAACTTACTGAAATTTATTCAGCAATTTTTTCCCATTCTTCATAAAGAGATTCTAGTTTACTTTCTGTTGAACGTATTTCTTTATTAACCCTATTACTTTCTTCAGGGTTAGAATATACGCTTTCTAGACATAGTTGATTTTGAAGTTCCTCTAATGCTTCTTCTAAGTCGGTAATACTTTTTTCTATGTTTTTTATTTGAAGTTTTAACGCTTTTGCTTCTTTATCAGCTTCTCTCTTTTTCTTCTTTTCCTCTTTTATTTGTGTTTTTGTTTTTCCAGAAGCTAATTCCTCATATTGCTGGAATCGATTTGGATTTTCCTTCTTTTCTTGGTAGTAACTATAATTACCAAGATATTCAGTAATTCCATCTTCCTTAAGTTCTAAAATACGATTTATAACCTTGTTTAAGAAATATCTATCATGAGATATTATCATTAATGTACCATCATATTCAAGGATAGCATCTTCTAAAGCTTCTCTCGATAGTATATCTAAATGGTTTGTAGGCTCATCAAGTAAAAGTAAGTTAGACTTAGAAAGCATAAGCTTTAATAAGTTAATCCTACATTTTTCTCCACCACTTAGTTTACTTATTTCTTTAAAGACATCATCACCAGTAAATAAGAATGAGGCAAGTACACTTCTAAGCTTAGTTGTAGTCATATTAGGGAATTCATCCCATACTTCATCTAAAATAGTCTTTGATAAATCAAGGTTAGATTGCTCTTGATCATAGTATCCTACATTTACGTTGGTACCTAATACTTTTAAGCCACAATCAGGTTCAATCTTATCCATTATTATTTTAAATAATGTTGTTTTTCCTCTACCGTTTTCACCTATTAAAGCAACTTTTTCACCTCGTTTTAAATCTAATGAAAGATTTGTAAACAGTGTTTTATCGCTATAGGATTTCTTCAAGTTTTCAATATGTAAAACATCATATCCACTTTTAACTTGAGTTTCAAATTTAATTTTAGAGCTTTCCTTATCAGTAGGAGGAGCATCAATCTTATCCATTTTTTCTAGAGCCTTTTCTCTACTTTCAGCAGCTCTAATACTTTTTTCACGATTAAAAGAACGGAATTTTTCAATTATTGCTTCCTGTCTTTTAATTTCTGCTTGTTGAAGATCGTATGCTTTTTGCAAAGCTTCATATTTTTTCTTCCTTTGTTCAATATATTTAGTATAAGGAACATTATAAGTTTCAACGCTTCCGCTGATTACTTCAAAAGTTTTGTTTGTTACAGAGTCAAGGAAGAATCTATCATGAGATATAACTAATACAGTTCCCTTATAGCTTTTTAAGTATTCCTCTAGCCATGTTATTGCTTCTAAATCAAGATGGTTGGTAGGTTCATCAAGAAGTAGTATATCAGGTTTTCTTAAAAGAAGCTTACATAAAGCTACTCTTGTTTTTTGTCCACCACTTAAAGTAGATATTTCTTTGTCAAAATGTTCTTCTGCAAAACCAAGCCCGTTTAATACTCTAGATATTTCACCTTTATAAATATATCCACCTTTATGTGAATAGATATCTTGCAATGTAGTATAATCCTTTATAAGTTTATCATGATAGGCTGCATTGCTAGCATCATAAGGTTCGTTCATTTTCACTTCTAAAGTAGCTAATCTATTTTCAATGTTTAATAATTCTTCAAAGACAGATAAAGTTTCTTCATATATTGTTTTTGAAGAATCAAGGGATAAATTTTGTGATAAGTATCCAAGGTTACTTGTTTTATCTATAAATACTTCACCAGAATCTTGCGAAAGCTCTTTTGTTAATATTTTAAAAAGAGTTGATTTACCTTCACCATTTGGACCTATTACACCAACTTTATCTCCTTCATTTATAGAGAATGTAATGTTTTTTAATATATCTCTAATACCATAACTTTTACATATATCTTTACAACTTAAAACTATCATTATAATTAACCTCCATATTAAGTAGAGTCGTAATTATTATACTATAATAAGAAATTTAAAGCTATTGTAAAAGTAAAGTAATAAGCTCAGGTGGAAAATTAATCAATGAAGATTTATAAAGATAAAATTTAGGAACTGTGTTATTTGAATGTTTAATTCAATTAAAACAGTTCCTAAGTTTTATTGGTAGTCTACAGTAAGAAGATATCCTAATTGAGGAGTATCATTAAATAAACCAATTATATAAATGGTATAGAAGTTACCATTATAAAAAGAAATGTTCTTTATATATTTTGTAATGCTTTGATCTGAAGCAACGGTAACTTGTAGATTATAAATGCCAGAAGAAAGCATATAGTAGCCTGTAGTTTCTAAATATTCAACGCTATTGAAGAGTTCTATATTATTAGGCAATGAAAGGCTAAGTAATGGAGAGTTAGGAGAAAGGTTTATAAACCTAAGGAAAGTATATATCTTGGTAGAAGGAACATTATCATCTTTAAGCCTAAAAAGATATAGGTTATCTTGTAGTGTAACTACTGATATTGTGTAATTTGAACCATGAATGGTGGTGATATCCTGTGAAAGCAATGGTGTATCATAAGTACCTGCAGCATAGAGTTGGAATTGGTAGTTACCTGCTGGTAAAGCAGAGTATTTAGTTAGTTTTCCAAAGGATACATTGCTGGCAATAAGATTACCATTGGCATATATATCAATAGGATTAGCTGTTGGAACAGCATGTAGTATTCTAATATTAGAATCGGTAACAGGTGCATTTCTATTAAATAAGCTCATTGAATCACCTACTTATTTATGTTCTAAAGTAATTTTGATTATCTTTTTAATTATTAAAGATGCTATAGGAAGTGGTATCCTATAGGCTTTTAGGGTAGAAAAGATATGAGAATTATTAGTTTTTATGGATTCAAATATTTCATCAATTTCCTTATTAGAAGCAGAGTCTCTAGAATCATCATATAAGGATAAGTTAAAATTTCTTAATATATCTAACGGATTTATAAGCGGAAGATAATAACTTATATTTCTAAAATCAGTGGTGTTATATGAAAATAAATCATTAGAAGACGGTTCAGATGGAAATTCATTATTTAAGGCATTCTCATTAGATGAAGTAATAGAAGTAGTATTACTGGTATCCATTGAAGGAATATTATTAGGATAAGGCATTGCAGGATAATACCCTGTAGTGTTACCGGAATTAAATGTAGGATTAAGTAATGATGAATTAGTCATATATGGATTACCTATATTAGTGCTACTCATATTAGTATCTGCTATATTTTCAGTGTTCATATATGGAGTATTCATATTAGTAGATGAATTTAATCCTAAAGGTGGGAAGCCTATATAAATATTATTACAATCACTATTTATGGAAATTCCATCTAAAGCATTGGGGGTAGTAATTGAATTAAGCTTGGAATTACCCATATTCAAGGGCGGATTAATATCTAAAGGTGTAAATTTTAAATCATCATTATTATTATTTTTTTTTACTTTTTTCTTTTCCACTTTAATTTTTATCCTCCAAAAATAATTTATTAATAATGTATGAAAAAATTAATTTATCTGTTACTTAAGTTTATGAATAGGTCTGTAACCTTAGAATCTTATAAAAGAAATATAATGAAAAGAGGTAGTAGCAATGTCAAATTGGAATGAATAGTATGTAATGGAGGGGAGAATGTCATGCATAGAGATAATATAGATGAAATTAGAAAATTATTTATAGGGTTAGACAATAAGATTGTAATTAATGGAAAAAAACAAGTTATTCCTATAAATTTAGATAATGCCGCTACTACTCCAGTTTTAAAAAAAGTTATGAAAGCTGTATTAAAGGCTAGTGAAAATTATGGATCTATTGCTCGGGGTGATGGACAAAAATCACAGTATAGTAGTGATTTATATGAGGAATGTAGAAGATATGTTATAAAGTATTTTAATGCACCTCTAAATAAATATACTGCTATATTTGTAAGCAATACCACTGAAGGAATCAATAAATTATCGAATATTTTAATTAAAAATAAAAATGATATAGTAATAACCAGCAGAATGGAGCATCATTCTAATGACCTTCCCTGGAGAGGTAAGTGTGATTTGAAATATGTGGAAGTAGATGAAAAAGGTCGTATAATCATGGAAGAGTTAGAAGAGATGTTTAGTATTTATCAGGACAGAATAAAGTATGTAACTATTACAGGTGCTTCTAATGTTACTGGATATATTACTGATATAAGAATGGTAGCTAAATTAGCTCATAAATATGGAGCTAAGCTTATAGTCGATGGAGCTCAATTAGTGCCACATAGGGCAGTAAATATATGTGGGCAAGAAAATGATGATTATATCGACTTTTTAATATTTTCAGCACATAAAGTATATGCACCATTTGGTAGTGGTGCAATAATAGGGCTACGGGATGAATTGGAAAAGTACCCACCTGATACTAAAGGTGGAGGAACTGTAGAAAGGGTTTTAGATGATGAGATAATATGGCTATCTACACCTGAAAAAAATGAAGCTGGAAGTCCAAATTTTTTCGGTGCAGTTGCATTAATGCAAGCATTGAAAGAAATGAATAAAATTGGACTTGAATTAATTGAAAGTAATGAAAAGAAATTGCTGAAAATGTTGATTGATGGAATGAAGAATTTTGAAAGAGTAATTCTGTATGGTGATAATGAAAATATTGAAGATAGATTAGGAATAATGGTATTTAATATAGATAGATTATGTTATGAAATGGTTGGAGAATATTTAGCGAGTATTAGAGGAATTGCAGTAAGACAGGGAGGATTTTGTGCGCACCCATATACACGAAGATTGCTGGGGATAAAAAATGATGAAATAGAAGAATATATTAAAAAAAATGGTATGCCAGGTATGGTAAGAGTAAGTTTAGGAGCATATAACTCAGAAAAGGAAGTAAATATATTTTTAGAAACCATAGAATATATATGCAAAAAGTGCTTGTAAATAATATATTTTTTATATAAAATTCACCTTTTTGGTAGAATTATCATATTTTATAGTATAAGAAACTTAGGAGGGAAACGTTATGAGCGGAAGAATAGGTAGTTGTACTTTTTCAACTGGGTGTAATCAGCAAATTAATGCAGTAGCAAAAATAGAAAATGAAGATAGATGTGCAGTATTAGGAACTGTAGTAAATAATGGTGGGAGAGCAATAGCTGACGCTGTAGTTGTATTATTAAAAGTTAATGATAGATGTTCAATTCCAACACCAATAACTCATACTTTTACAGATAGATATGGCCAGTTTGTATTTGGACCTTTATGCCCAAATTCAACTTATATGCTAAAGATATACAAAGATGATATTAATGTAGAAAATATTAATTTAATTTGTAATTGTCAAGTTGGTTCATGCTTAGGAAGGAACAATAATAATTCTAATAATTATTCAAATAATTACGCAAATAATTATTCAAGTAATTACGCAAATAATTATACAAATAATTGCTGTAATAGCTGTTCAAATAGAACAAGAGAAGGCTATAGAAAATCTGAAGATAATATGTAGATAAGAATATAATTAAATAAAAGGCTCTAGTAATTAAACTAGGGCCTTTTGTTATATTATTTATTAAATACTTTGAACTCTGGAAGAGGAGAAATTAGTGGTAGTAAATATTTAAGAGCTTGTGGTTTTATATGATTTCCCTTATCATTAATCCAGTCAGTTGGAAAGTATTTAATGTTATTAGCAACTTTATTAGCTTCAACAAGTGAATAAGAAGTTTCATATGGTTCATTAGAAGTTCTTTCAATTGTAACCATGTATCCACATTTTCCAGTAAGTGAATATTTTAATGCTTCATATCCAGCTTCATAAGCTTCTTTTAAATCTATTTCTGAAGCACAATGCATTGCGCATCTTTGAAGTACACCAAGTTCTAAAGATTTAACTCTTTTTGTTATACCTGCATTTATAATCAGGTTTTTTAAGTAATTACCTACGCCGCCTAATTGAGCATGTCCGAATTTATCATTGGCATCAGCTTGCATTTCAGAAATGAATTTTCCTTTTGTATCTTTAATGCCTTCAGAAACCACTATGTACACTTGGTTTTGTTCTTCGAATTTATCTGTAACATCTTTTAAAAATGTTTCAATTTCAAAAGCTTTTTCTGGAAGATAAATAAAATCTGCAACTGGCTTACCATTCATTTGTGCTAATGCTCCAGCAGCAGCTAGCCATCCAGTATCTCTTCCCATAGTTTCTAGTATGAATATACCATTGTTAGTATATACAGAAGAATCTAAATATGTTTCTAAAACTGAATTTGCGATAAATTGTGCAGCACTTCCAAAGCCAGGAGTGTGATCTGTATACATTAAATCATTATCTATAGTTTTAGGAATTCCTATAAATGTGATGTCTATGCCAGTTTCTTTTGCATATCTGCTAAGCTTGGCAGTGGTATCCATAGAGTCATTACCACCTACATAGAAAAATGCTTTTATATCATTAGCCTTTAGTACATCTAATAACTTGTCATATTCTTCAGTTGATTCATCTAATGATTTCATCTTATATCTGCATGAACCTAAGCCAGAAGATGGAGTAAATCTAAATTTATTAATTTCTTCATCACTATAAGAAGTTAAGTCAATTATATTACCATTTAAAATACCCTCAATCCCATTTAAGCCTGCAAAAACCTTATTATATGCTTTTAATTCCTTGTTTGCATTATAAAGTCCTACTACACTTGAGTTTATTACAGAAGTGGGACCACCTGATTGTGCTATGATACAATTTGCCATTAAAATACGCTCCTTTTCTAAATGTGCTATACTATTTAAAGTTAATTCGTAATACAATATATACTATACAACAAAAAATAGATAAATAAAAGTATTATTTTTATAATAAAGTACAAATTAATGTAAAAATCAAAAGGAAAATTAAAATATGTCGCCAAGTAACATATGTAAAAATATTCAATAATACAATGTTATATAAGTATAATTTAGGAGTGGGCATATGAATATAAAAGATATCCTTATAGTTGGAGTAGCTTTGGCTATGGATGCATTTGGTGTAACTATAAGTATTGGATTAAATAAACGTGTAAATAGAAGCAAGAAAATAGGTTTTATTATTTCTTTTGCATTATTTCAATTTTTATTTTTCTTTAGTGGCGCTATTATGGGCTTTTTATTTGAAAAATATATTACTGCAATTCCCAATATTATTGGAGGAACAGCCATAGGGATAGTAGGGGCAATGATGATAAAAGAGGGATTTGAAAAAAATGAAAATGAAGATCTAGTTTTAAAAAATATTATGTATTTAATTTTAGGTGTTTCAGTAAGTATAGATGCATTGGTAGTAGGATTTACTACTATAGGTACTACAATATCTTATTGGATTATTTTTATTGATTCTATTTTTATAGGAATCATAACTCTTATTATATGTACCTCAGGATTTTATTTTTGTCGTTTTATAAGAAAGATAAATTTCATAACCCAATATGCAGACTTTCTAGGGGGAATCATTCTTATTCTCTTTGCCTTCAAAATGATCTTTTTCTAAAGGAAAAGGTCATTTTAATTAAGTCACCAATTGAAAATGTAGAATGTAAAATGAAGAATTAAAAATTAAGGGTAGAATTTCTACGAAATTCTTTTTAAATATATATTTAAGAAATTTCCTCAAGGAATTTCATCCTCAATTCTTCATTCTTCATTTTTAATTTTTCATTCTTAATTGTTTAATTAAACAATTAGTTTCGCAGTTTATTTAATTTTGGCTATAATAGTAGATAGTATAAAAATTTCGGAGGTGTTTTTGTGGCACTGAATAAAGAGCAGGTTACAGTTGTTAATGAATTAAATGAAAATATAATGCTTTTGGCCTCAGCAGGAACTGGCAAGACTGAAACTTTAGCCAGAAGAGTTGCTAATATAATTGAAGCTAAAAAGGCCAGTGGTGATGAAATATTATGTATTACCTTTACAAATAAGGCATGCAAGGAAATGAAGGAGAGGGTGGAGCAGATTGCCGGTGCTGAAGGAAATAAGGTTAATGTAAGCACTTTCCATAGTTTTTGCTTCGATATTATGAAGCTACAAGCCAAAAAAAGAACAGATATATTTACTGATTTTGTGGTTTTTGATGAAGATGATTGTGTGGAAATAATAAAAACATGTAATTATTACAATTTTCCTATTCCCTTAATTCAAAGATTTCTAGATTTTATAAAGTTAGAAAGAGCAAGAAGAGATATTTATTCTGAAGATGAAAAGAAGGATTATGAAGAAGTAATAAATTTATCTTTTAAAGAGAATGAAGAGAAGCTTAATGGCATATGTTCAGATAGAGGTAATATAAATTTAAATTTTAAAAAATTCATTAAAGAAAATGGTCATACACTTATTAATAGCTATAATGGGGCTTTACGTAATAATCATGCCGTTGATTTTGCTGATATAATTGTCAGTGCAAAAGAGCTGTTTAAGAATGAAGATTTAATAAATAGCCTAAGAAGCAAGTATAAATATATAAATATTGACGAAGTACAAGATACTAGTTTCTTGGAATATTCAATAATAGAAAAGATATTTGGCAATAATAATATTTTAATTTGTGGAGATGTTTTTCAAACTATATATAAATGGAGAGGTTCGGAACCAAATAAGATATTTGATAAGTTTAAAAGTAAATATAAACCAAAGGAAATTATCTTTGTAAAAAATTATAGGGCAACTAAGAATCTTACAGAGGCATCTTTATCATATTTAAAAAATGCCTTTGAAAATGAAGTAAATGAAATATATAAAGAAGAAATAAAGGCTTTTACGGAAGCTGAAGGTGAAAAGATTAAATATAAAGCTTTAAATAACTCCATGGAAGAAGCAAGATTCATTGTGGATGAAATAAGAAGGCTACAAGCTAAAGGTGAAGATTTAAATAAGATAGCAGTACTAACAAGAGATAATAGATATAATGTTGAACTTAGCAGAAACATTGAGAATATATTATCTAGAGAAGGAGCAGATTTTTCTTTTGCCTTAGTGGATCAGTTTAGATTCTTTAGAAGGCAGGAAATAAAAGATATTATTGCTTTTTTAAAGCTTATTGGCAATAAGAATGATGCAATTAGTTTAAAAAGAATTGTAAAAAGACTACCTACTGGTGTAGGAGATAAGGCTTTTGAGGCTATAGAATCTGATGAGTATAAATCAATAGGCATAAGCCTTTGTGATTATATTGATGAAAATACTGTTTTATTTGGTGAGAAATACGGGCTTTTAACCAATGAATTTGAAAATAATAATATTATTGTCTTTGATGTGGAAAGCACTGGTGTTGATGTTACTGAAGATGAAATAATTCAAATAGCTGCCATAAAGATAAATAAATATGGTGAAGTTACAGAAAAATTTGAAAAGTTCTTAAAGAATAAGAAGTCAGTAAAATCATCGGAGCATGTTCATGGATTTAGTGATGAGTTCTTAAGGGAAAATGGAGAAGATAAAGAAGTTGTATTAAAAGAGTTTATAGAATTTTCAAAAGATGCAATAATTGTAGGGCATAATGTACAATTTGATATAAATATATTAACTAGTGAATTAAGTAGATTAAATTTAGGAAAAGTAAAATTTAAAGGCTTTTTTGATACCTTAGATATTTATAAGAGATTTTATTCCAATTTACCTAATCATAAATTAGATACATTAAGCAGGATTTTTGAAACTGTTAACAAACCAAGCCATGATGCTATGGATGATATTTTAGCCACAAAAGAACTTTTAGTGATGGCAATAAAAAATAAGATAAAACCTACATCACTAGAGAGAATTGCTCATATGTCAAAGCATATGAAGGCTTTTACAGCTATAAGAAATAAGTTAAATGCTTTATTTATTAAGGCTGAATCTTTAAGACCATGTGATATTGTGGCTGAAGTTATTAATGGGTTTAGTATAAAGACCTTATATCCAGGAGAAGAGGGACGTGAAAAAATAGAGCGTCTGAGGGATTTTTATATGCTTTTAAAGGAGTTAGATGAAGAAGAAAAGAGCAATAGGGATGCTCTTATGGAAATAATTAAGATCACTGCATTATCTAATGGCGATTTAGAAGCACTTATTATAAATAGAAGCAAATTTCCTAAGATACCTATAATTACAGTGCATCAGTCAAAGGGACTAGAATATGATACGGTATTTTTAGCAGGACTAAAGGAAAATACTTTCCCTTCATATATGTCAGTGAAAGCAAATAATATTGATGAAGAAAAAAGGACTTTTTATGTTGCTATCACTAGAGCAAAGAAAAGGCTTTATATGACATGCAGTCTTGAAGGAGCTTATGGAAGAAGAGGAGAAGAAAGTAGATTCATAAAGCTAATAGATGATAAATACTTAGGTTAATGATGAATTATGAATTATGAATGATGAATTGTGGAATAAACTCGTAGAGTTTAGAAAAATTAGAAATTAAAGATAAGTAACTAAGAGGTGAAAATGAGCAAGATAAGTAAAGCAATAGATTTGCTAAAGACAAAATATAAAATGGCAATGAAACAAAAAGTATATCAGGGTGAAAAATATAAAGTTAAGTATATATTGGAGGAAAATAAAAATTCAGAAGTTTTATTAATTCTTTTTACTTCATGTACAGCTAAAGGTCAAAAGGCAAGATATAATTATATGAGAACCGTTGAAAAGTATGATGTCAATAAGCTTTTTATCTTAGATGATTTTGGCTTTGATGGACGAGGGGCATATTATTTAGGAAAAGATAAGGATTTTAAGATTGTAGAAGATGTAAAAAGTTTGATAAATAGTATTTGCAATAAGATAAAGCCTAAAAAAGAAGTTTATATAGGTTCAAGCAAAGGTGCTTATGGAGCATTATATTTTGCTTTAGATAGAAAGAACACTTATGTTATTGCAGGGGCTCCTCAGTATATGTTAGGTAATTATTTAAATTTACCAGGTCATAAAGAAATTTTAGAATATATTATGGGAAATACATGTGAAGATTCCATAGAGTATTTAAATGTACTTATGAAGAAAAAATTAGAAGAAAGCACTAAAAATAATACTAAGATATTCTTGCATTATTCCAGTGAAGAGGAAACTTATGAAAGTGATTTAAAGCCCTTGGTTAATGAGCTTAATAAATTAAATTATGATTGTGAGTTTGATGTAATGAAATATAATAGTCATGCAGAGCTTACAAAGTACTTCCCTAAGTATATTCAAAATTGTATAGAAAAAATAACTAGAGCTTAATATAAGCTCTAGTTATTTTTATGTTTATTACAAAATTGTAATTTTTAAATTTATGGTAAGGTAATATTTGTAAATTATAGTATAAATTAAATGTTTATATTAAAAGATTGAGACAAAAAATTGAAGACGATGTTAAGAAGCCAAAATACGTAGAAACTGTAAGAGGAATTGGTTATAGATGGGCTATGGATGTTAGGGAGAGGTAACATGAGTAATATATTGAAAAATAGTGAAATAAAAAAAGTAATTATTGCTGTAGTGACGTTAGGAATAATTTTTTATTGTATTTCATTTCTAAGTATTAATTTAACTTTTAACAACATAAGTAAGAATTATGCCAAAGAAAATATTGCTTTAGCAGGAGCTATATTAGAAAAATATCCAGAGTTAGAAGATGAAATAATACCTATAATTATTAAAGGATATAATAAAGAAAATTATAATTTAGGATTAAGTTATATGGATAAATACTCATATGGTATAACTTTACCAGCGTATAAAAATTATCTTATAAACAATGAAAGAAGAGTTGTTAACAAAATATGGATAATTGTATGGGCAACCTTTTTATTATTATTAATTTTAGTAAATATAAAAATAATCATGCCTATATTTAATAAATTAAAAGTATTGGGAAATTTAGCTGATAATATGGTTGAAGGAAAGTTTAATAGTGAGATTATTGATTTTAAAGAAGGGGAGCTTTTTATATTCTATAATAAGTTTTTATCTATGGGAGAAAGACTGAAAAAAGCTTTAAATGATCTTCAAAATGAAAAAATACTTTTGAAAGATATAATAAGCGATATATCACATCAATTAAAGACACCTCTTGCGGCACTTATATCTTATAATGATATTTTAAAAAATCATGAAAGTATGTCTGTAGAAGATAAAAATATGTTTATAGAATTTACTTCAAAGCAATTAGATAGAATGGAATGGCTTATAACAACCTTATTAAAATATGCCAGAATAGAAAGTAATGTTGTGAAATATAATAAAGATACAATACCATTAAAAGAAACTATAGTTAATGCCATAGGACCTCTAAGGTTAAAAGCAGAAGAAAAAAGTCAAAAAATAATTTTAAACTGTCATAGCCAAGGATATTATCTTCATGATAAAAAATGGATGGAAGAAGCTATTAGTAATATTATAAAAAATGCTATTGAACATACAGAAAATAATGGTATTATAGATATAAAATTAGAAGAAACACCTTTATCTATAGGAATTTCAATAAAGGATAATGGAGAAGGCATAAGAAAAGATGAAATTAGAAAAATCTTTAATAGATTTTATAAAGGAGAAAATTCATTGAATCCTACCAGTATAGGTATTGGTTTATCACTAAGCCGTAAAATAATAGAGGCACATAACGGCACTATTACAGTGGAAAGCCAGCTTAATAAAGGTACTACATTTTATATAACATTTTTAAAAGGAATAATATAAGGAGAGATTAACAAATGAGAAGCGATAAAATAGAAGAGTTAATGGACATTTATGAAACACTAGTGGATGCAGGAGTAACTTTTTATTATGAAGATGAAGAAATTTCTCATGGAGAAGTAACAAGTCTTACTTTTAATGAAGATGATACTGTGGATATAGAATTAGATGAGTCAGAAAACTTTACTGTAGAAGTAAAAGATTTCATTAATAATCACTCAAAAGAAGGAATGAATTATCATTGTTTTGAAACAGTAAGAAAATTTGATAAACTTTTAAGTTAATAATATAATGAAAATATATGAAAATTTTACAAGAGAGAAATAGGAGAAATGGTATGGATTATTCAAGTTTAATATTAATGGAAAGAGATAATGAAACAGGATTTGTATCGAAGGAGGTTGGTAGTTTTCAAGTTTCAGAAGGTGCTGAATTTGTAAAAAACTTCTATGTAAAAGGTGATACAGTTTACTTCATATTTGATACAAAAGAGGATGTAGAAGAATGGCAATATTCTGCTATTTATGATTTATTTGATTATGAATTATTTAAAGGTGAAGGGTTAGATATAGAGGATATAGAAGATGAATATAATCCAACATTTTTAGTAAAGTTTGAATATAAGGATGATTATGATTATTTAAAAGAAAAATTAGATCTTTGTATAGAATTAGTTGAAGAATCAATGGAAAAGGTATTTAAGGATATTGAGGGAAAAGAAGAAGAGTATAAATAAGAAAGGAGTGCTACAGTATAGATTGTAGCGATATGGCTATGGACGATAAGGTTTTAAAGAAAAGAGAGGAAATAAGAGAAGAAGATAAATGGCTTGTAAATGAAATATACAGCAATGATGAAGTATGGGAAAAGGAATTTGAAGAGCTTAAAACAGAAGCACCTAAATTAAAAGAATTTCAAGGAAAGCTTGGTTCTGGAGAAAAGCTATTAGAATACTTTGAAGTAAATGAAAAAATATCTAGAAAAGCAGAAAAGATTTATGTATATGCACATTTAAGAAGTGATGAAGATACGGCCAATACTAAGTATCAAAGCATGATGAATAGAATAGATGCCTATATGGCAGAGTATGCTACATATTCAGCTTACTTTGTACCAGAAATTCTTTCATTGGAAGATGGATTTGTTGAAAAAGAAATAGAAAGATTAGATGGCTTAAAAGAATATAAATTCTTATTGGAAAATATTTTAAAAGAAAAATCACATGTTTTAAGCGAAAAGGAAGAAGAACTTTTAGCAGCAGCATCTGATTGCCTTGATGCACCATCGGCTATTCATAATATAATGACTAATGCAGATATGAAGTTTGGAAATATTAAGGATGAAGATGGAGAAGAAGTTGAAT
>OLOB01000997.1_pt1 | contig 19594 bp, 16 predicted proteins | sample 1671911 | NCBI WGS metagenome assembly OLOB01 (sample SAMEA3136625, study PRJEB25190) | human gut metagenome | biome: human gut; feature: human-associated habitat; material: faeces | place: Austria | collected 2013
CTTTTTACGAACGGAATGGTTTCCAAAAAGTCAACGTGTCTCCATCCAGCCACGCGGGTGAAACCTGGTATCGTTTGGTAAAACAATTGTAGCTAGTTTGGACCGCAACGGCAGGAAATAGCGAACTGTAAGTTTGTTTTAAGACTAGTCAGATTGTTACCGTTTTCCAAGTTGATATTATATAATAATATTAATTTTTTTTAAAACAAATAAACGGTAAAACCGTATAAATGCGACAAGGTACAAAGAAGAGAGGAGATGAAAGGATGGAAGGAATAAAACCAAAAGAAACAGTAATGCCAAGAGGAACAGACAAAGCGAAAGTGTTGAAAGTAATAAGAACTGAGTCAGTAATAGGAAGAGGAACACCAGAAGACCCAGTACGAATTATTTATCAATACTGGGACTTTAAAGGTAACATGTTAGCAGAACATGATGTTTTACATGATAATGAAGTTATTTTTTCTCAATAAGTTCAGCTTCGTCTGCCAGCTTTGCAAGTGCATCAAGAACAGTCTCATCAATCTGCTTTGCAGCATAGTTGTAAGCTAAACCGGCTGCCATTGGTGTGCTGTATTTCTTTACACGTTCAGCACCTTTCTCGCCTGCCATGGCATCTGCAATATTTACATGACCTTTCAGTTCGGCAAGCTTGCTGTAGGAAGCAAGAGTGTCGAGATTTTTCCATGTTGCCATAATAATATTCCTCCTTTAAGTGACTGCAGCTGTATGGCCACAGTTATTAACTATAATTATACTGAATAATTGTTCTAATTTCAATGCACGAATGTATGGGATTCAGAGATATTTCGGCACTGCTGCGCGAAAATTTTGTGAATATTTCTCTGGCTCGCTTTCGTTACTGTTCACACACCACTGTCCCGCGAGGTGTTTTGGCATGAATATGCCAAAATCCCGAGACATACAAGCCAAAATTCCATTGCCGCAGGCAATCTGGAATGAATTTTGGCTACGTTACTGTGAACGGAGTGAACAGTAACCCGCTTTCCTGACAGCACAACTGTAAAATCAGTATATATTTGCAATAAGACCGGCAAAATGATATTATGTATAAAGTTACAGGCAGACAGTAATTTTACAGGGAGATAATTAAAAATGGAATTTTGGGATATTTATGATGAAAATAAGAAACCGACAGGACGCACAATGAAAAGAAATGACTGGTGTCTGAAGGACGGGGAGTATCACCTGACCGTACTTGGTGTCGTCGGCAGACCAGATGGTACATTCCTGATTACCAAACGTGTGATGACCAAGGCATGGGCTCCCGGCTGGTGGGAAGTATCAGGGGGTGCAGCCCAGGCAGGTGAGGAATCCTGCGAGGCTGTCCTTCGTGAAGTAAAAGAAGAAACAGGACTGGATGTACGAAATGCGGAAGGCGGATATCTGTTTACTTATAAGAGAGAGAATCCGGGTGAGGGAGATAACTACTTCGTGGATGTGTACCGTTTTGTCATGGATATTGATGAGAGTGACCTGCACCTGCAGACAGAGGAAACAGACGGATATATGTTTGCCACTGTTGATGAGATCAAAGCCTTTGCAGCAGAAGGGAAATTCCTGCATTATGACAGTATAAAAAAGGCGTTTGAGATGTAAGGTATGGGTATAACAGTAATGGAAGCACAAAATAAAAACCATCATACAGGAATGATTTGACCTGTATGGTGGCTTTTTTGGCAATTGCAGAAAGCCTTTTTCAGACACGCTCTAAGATTATTTCATGGCGTTTCTGATTGCAGCCAGCAGTTCGTCATATTCTTCGTATGCCGGGATCTCCGGATAATCTGCCTTGATCTTGTCTGTACTGCGGAAGAGAAATCCTGCCTTGCTTGCCTGGATCATACCCAGGTCATTGTAGGAATCACCGCTTGCAATGGTATCGAATCCGATAGACTGTAAAGCTTTTACAGTAGTTAACTTGGATTGTTCCACTCTCATCTTAAAGCCTGTGATCTCACCGTTGTCTGCAACTTCAAGAGTGTTGCAGAATAAGGTAGGTCTGCCAAGCTTCTCCATGAGCGGTGCTGCAAACTGTGTGAAAGTATCGCTGATCAGAATTACCTGAGAGAAAGAACGAAGTTCATCCAGGAATTCCTTTGCGCCCGGAAGCGGATCAATTTTTGCGATCACATCCTGGATCTCTTTCAGTCCGAGACCATGCTCTTTCAGAATACCAAGTCTCCAGTTCATCAGCTTATCATAGTCCGGTTCATCACGTGTGGTTTTCTTCAGCTCCGGGATTCCGCTTGCTTCTGCAAATGCGATCCAGATTTCAGGTACCAGTACGCCCTCTACGTCAAGACATGTAATATACATAATAGAAATCCTCCTTTGTGTAAAACCTCTTTATTTTTGAAAATCCTTTAATGCTTTATTTAGTGAAATCATTCTAACATATTCTGAGAGTCCTTGCAAATTTAATTTTTGGTTACTGTTCACTGGTAATATCCCGCAAGGTGTTTTTTGTGAGCGAAGGTCACCTACAGAACCTGCCACTGGCAGCTTCTTACGGATGCTTGGCAACAGAAAACCCGAGATATACCGCGCGAATTTATGCGATTAGCATAAATTAAGTTTGCGAAGCGTGTTACTGAGAACGGAGTGAACAGTAACAATTTTTGAGTAGTTCAAAAGGAGAAATAAAAACGAGTATTGACATAAAAAAACTAAAGCCATATAATAGTTAGGCAACTAATGGATAGCAACCTAACTATTATATGGCTTTGCAATAGTATGGGTACTGATTTTAGGAGGTGCGGCGAGATAGACGAGGAAATGAAACAGAAGCTGAATGAGATGCATGTAGGCAGGCTGATACATATTTTATCCCATACAATGAAACGGCATAATCCGGCAGAGGTGATGGAGAATGACGATCTGACGACCATGCAGAAGCATGTGCTGAAATTTATCCTTCTGGAAACCATGCACAGAGATCTCTATCAGAAAGATATTGAAGAGGAATTCCAGATCAGGAAACCTACAGTGACAGGGATCCTGAAGCTGATGGAGAAGAACGGTTACATTTACAGAGAGAGTGCGAAACAGGATGCACGCCTGAAACAGATCATTCCCACAGAGAAAGCAGAGAAGATCCGTCCTGCAATCTTAAAGAGTATTGAAGAAGGCGAAGCTAAAATGCTCCGGGGAATTCCGAAGGAGGATGTGGAACTGTGCAAACAGGTTCTCTGGCAGATGTATGAAAACCGGAAAAAATCCTGCGATAGCAGGAATGATTTTTAACAGAAATAACGAGACATAAGGAGGACATTAACGAAGATGAATAAGAAACTTTTACGTTCAGTCCGGGAATACAAGAAGCAGTCTGTACTGGCTCCGGTCCTTGTAATCCTGGAAGTACTGATGGAAGTTCTGATTCCTCTGGAGATGGCGAAGATTATCGACGTAGGTATTGCAAACGGAGATATGAGCTATATCATCCAGCGTGGAGTCATCCTTGTTGCAATGGCAATGCTTTCCCTGTTCTTCGGCGTGCAGGCCGGAAATATGGCGGCAGTTGCAGCAGCAGGATATGCGAAGAATTTACGACACGATATTTTTTATAAGGTGCAGGATTTTTCCTTTAAAAATATCGATCACTTTTCAACATCAGGTCTGGTCACACGACTGACCACTGATATCACAAATGTACAGCAGGCATACATGATGAGTATCCGCCTTCTTGCCAGGGCACCGTTTATGATCATCCTGTCATGGATTATGACACTGACGATCAACAAACCGATCGCAATGCTTTTCCTGATAGTTGTTCCTGTCCTTGGCGGTACACTGATCTTTATTGCGAAAAAGGCACATCCGCATTTCATCAAGGTATTTGATGAATATGACAACCTGAACAATTCCGTTCAGGAGAATGTAAATGCTTCACGTGTAGTTAAGGCTTTCGTAAGAGAGGACTATGAGATTGAGAAATTCCATGGAATTTCCAGATATGTTTATGATCTGTTTACTAAAGCAGAGAAAATCGTTGCATGGAACTCACCGGTTATGATGTTTGCCATGTATACTGTAATCATTATCATTGTTGTAATTGGCGGAAGAGGAATTGTTCTCGGCGGTATGGAGACCGGTGAGCTGACAAGTATCATTGTCTATGCACTTCAGATTCTCATGTCCCTGAACATGGTAACCTTCGTGTTTGTTATGATCATGATAGCAGAAGCATCTACAGACCGTATTGTAGGGGTTCTGGATGAAGTTCCTGAAATGCAGGATAAAGCTGATGCAGTGAAAAATGTGGCAGATGGTTCCATTGACTTTAATCATGTAGATTTCAGCTATGCAGGAGAGGGAGGAAATCTTTCTCTGAAGGATGTAAACCTTCATATTAAATCCGGGCAGACAGTAGGTATCATCGGCGGAACCGGAAGTGCCAAGTCTACCCTGGTGCAGCTGATCCCCAGACTCTATGATGTCACAAAGGGTAATGTCCAGGTGGGAGGCGTGGATGTACGCAACTACAATCTGGAAGTACTTCGTGACCAGGTTTCCATGGTACTTCAAAAAAATGTGCTGTTCTCAGGAAGCATCTATGACAATATTCGCTGGGGTGATGAACATGCCAGTGAGGAAGAAGTTCGGAGGGTCTGTAAGCTGGCCCAGGCAGATGGATTCGTCAGTGAGTTCCCGGATGGCTACGATACAATGATCGTTCAGGGCGGTAACAACGTATCCGGCGGTCAGAAGCAGCGTCTGTGTATTGCAAGGGCTCTTCTCAAGAAACCGAAGATCCTGATCCTGGATGACTCTACCAGTGCAGTAGATACAAGAACAGATGCCCTGATACGTAAGGCTTTCCGCGAGGAGATCCCGAACACAACAAAGATTATTATCGCACAGCGAGTTTCTTCTATTGAAGATGCAGATCAGATCATCGTACTGGATGACGGTAAGATCGCAGGTGTGGGTACTTCAGAAGAACTGCTGAAGACAAATGATATTTACAGAGAAGTATATGAATCACAGGTCAAAGGAGGCGGAGACGATGAATAAGAAGAAAAAATTAGATCAGAACACCATCCAAACTGCCAAAAGACTTCTGAAATATATGACAGGAACCCATAAGATACAGTTTATCATCGTATTTATCTGCATCTTTATCAGTTCCGCAGCAAGTATTGCAGTATCCCTGTCCCTGAAATTTCTGCTGGATGACTTTATCATCCCGCTGATCGGACAGACAGATCCGAACTTTGCAGAACTCTATAAGGCACTTGCAGTCCTTGGCTGTATTTTTGCACTTGGTGTGATTGCCACATTTATTTATACCCGAATGATGGTTTATATCGGTCAGGGTGTGCTTAAAAGTGTCCGTGATGATATGTTCGAGCATATGCAGACTCTTCCGATCCGCTATTTCGACCAGAATACAAACGGATCTGTCATGAGCCTCTATACCAACGATACAGATACCCTGCGTCAGATGATCAGCCAGGCGATCCCGCAGGCGCTGATGGCGCTGTTTACGATCGTGGTTACCTTTATTTCCATGTTATTGTTAAGTCCGCTGCTTACGATTCTGGCAGTTGTGATCATTTTTATTATGCTGAAGGTTACCAGTAAGATTGGTTCCAACAGTGGCAAATATTTCATCCGTCAGCAGGTATCTCTGGCAGATGTGACCGGTTTCGTGGAAGAACGAATGAATGGTCAGCGTGTGGTAAAAGTTTTCAACCACGAAGATAAATCAAAAGAAGAATTCGACAAACTCAACGAAGCACTCTTCGAGAGTTCTGCAAACGCCAATAAATACGGAAACATGATGGGACCTGTGATCGGTAACATCGGTAACCTGCAGTTCGTACTGACAGCAGTACTTGGGGGACTTCTCTCTGTAACAGGTGTGGGCGGCATCACCCTCGGTGTTATGGCTTCCTATTTACAGTTCACCAAGAGCTTTACCCAGCCATTCATGCAGGTGGCACAGCAGTTTAATGCCATTGTTATGGCACTTGCAGGTGCAGAACGTATCTTCAGGCTCATTGACGAGAAGCCGGAAGAGGATGAAGGTTACGTAGAACTTGTTAATGCAAGAAAGGATGCCAACGGCAATATCACAGAATGCAAAGAGAGAACAGGCATGTGGGCATGGAAACATCCACATTCTGCAGATGGTTCCGTTACTTATACAGAACTGACAGGAGATGTCCGATTCGAAGATGTTACATTCGGATATAACCCGGACAAAGTTATTCTGAAAGACATCAGCCTCTTCGCCAAGCCGGGACAGAAACTTGCTTTCGTAGGTTCCACAGGTGCAGGAAAGACAACGATCACAAATCTGATCAACCGTTTCTATGATATTCAGGAAGGTAAAATCCGTTACGATGGAATCAACATTACCAAGATTAAGAAGGATGACCTGAGACGTTCTCTGGGAATCGTACTTCAGGATACTCACCTGTTTACAGGAACTATTAAAGAAAACATCCGCTACGGTAAACTGGATGCCACAGATGAGGAAGTATACGAGGCAGCAAGACTGGCTCATGCAGACCAGTTTATCAAAATGCTTCCAAAAGGATATGATACCATGTTAAGCGGAGACGGTGAGGAACTGTCCCAGGGACAGCGCCAGCTTCTCTCCATTGCAAGAGCAGCAGTAGCCAATCCGCCTGTACTGATCCTGGATGAAGCAACCTCAAGTATTGATACCCGTACAGAGAGTATCGTACAGAAAGGTATGGATAACCTGATGAAAGGCCGTACTGTATTTGTGATCGCCCATCGACTTTCAACCATCAGAAACAGCGATGCCATCATCGTACTGGATCATGGAAAGATCATTGAAAGAGGCGACCATGAAGATCTCATTAAGTTAAAAGGAACTTATTATCAGCTTTATACCGGTAAGCTGGAATTGTCATAAGGAACTATCAGAAAGACTGCAATTATTTCAGAACATGAATAATTGTGGTCTTTCTTTGCGGGCGTTGCGTTTTCTGCGTTATAATGCTATGATCGTACAGGTATGTGGATCACAGATGATGAAGTTCTGGTTTACGGATAAAAAAGAAAAATTATGCAGCAGCAAGGGAGAGATATACGATGGTAAAGATAGATCTGATCACTGGTTTTCTTGGTTCAGGGAAGACGACGTTTATCAGGAAGTATGCGCAGTATCTGATGGATGCTGGTAATAATATTGGGATTCTGGAGAATGATTACGGGGCTGTGAATGTGGATATGATGTTGCTTCAGGATCTGATGGGAGAGAACTGTGAGCTGGAGATGATCTCAGGAGGGTGTGATAAGGACTGCCACAGGAGGAGATTTAAGACGAAACTGATTGCTATGGGTATGTGCGGTTATGACCGTGTGATCGTGGAGCCGTCTGGGATTTTTGATGTGGATGAGTTCTTTGATATTCTTCATGAGGAGCCGTTAAACCGTTGGTATCAGATTGGGAATGTGATTGCAATTGTGGATTCTAAGCTGGAGCGTGATCTGTCAGAGGAGGCGGATTTCATTCTGGCTTCTGAGGTGGCAGATGCCGGATGCATTGTGATGAGCAAGAGCCAGGACGCATCACCCGAGGAAATCCAGGGTACGATTAAGCATGTGAATCAGGCGTTGGAGAAGGTTCATTGCAGCAGGAGATTTCATTGTGAAATGAATGGTGTGGATACTGCTAATGTTATCCACAAGAATTGGGATGAGATGTCGAAAGAGGACTTTGACCGGATTGCATCCTGTGGATATGTGATGGCAAGCTACAGGAAACCGGAGTTTGAGGCAGAGGGTGCCTTTACTTCTCTGTACTTTATGAATGTGAAGATGACTGAGAAGGAGCTGCGGGAAGCAGCTGAGAAGATTCTGTCTGATCCTGAATGTGGGCGTGTGTTCCGAATGAAGGGATTTATGAGAGTAGACAGTGACAGCGAAGACGGTTCTGGACTATCTGCATGGGCAGAGTGCGATAGACGGCAGTGGATTGAATTAAATGCTACGAAGAATGAAATTACAATCCGACCGCTTCATGTAGGACAGGAGGTCCTGATCGTGATTGGAGAAGAACTGCATGAGGAGAAAATTAAATCCTATCTGAAAATCTGAGATTTGAACGCAGGTCGCGAAGTGACTGCGTTCATGAGCAAGTAGCGAAGCGGATTGCGAGTTACTGTTCACACACCACTATCCCGCGAGGTGTTTTGGCATGAATATGCCAAAATCCCGAGACATACAAGCCAAAATTCCATTGCCGCAGGCAATCTGGAATGAATTTTGGCTACGTTACTGTGAACGGAGTGAACAGTAACGATTGCGAATGTCTGCTTTACTTTATAAAAAAGGGCACTTGAAAAATCAGGTGCCCCATTGTATAATCTACTTAGAAGATGATCGGAAGCGTGTTCCGGTTGCCCTCGGTATAATTAATGAGTAAAGAAATTAAGCATCCAACTTTGGGCGGTGGGATGCTTATTTCTTTTTATGTTGATCTATGTAAGTCAATGCCGTAAAAATTACTAACAATAAAGTAAGGGCTTCCATTGTGTTCATCGGGCATCACCCTCCTTTCGTGAAACTGGAGGGCAGGGGGCGAAACTTTGCATCCGGGTCTGTTCAATTATACTTGTTCAGTATAACGTGAAAAATAGAAGATATCAAGTACTTTACGTTCTATATTATTAAAAACAAAACAGGGTATGAAGTTCATCGTAATCTGATGAAACTTCATACCCTGTTCATTTATTTTTATGGAGTTTTGTAACCGTAAGGATTATTTGGTAAACAGATCAACCAGATCCTGGCCGTCTTCGTAGCCCTGGCTCTTCAGCTCATTTACGAACCATTCGTCTACGCCGTCTACAGCTTCTTTAAAGGAATCGATATCCATATCTGCTTTCTCTGTGAAGGTTACGCCGTTTTTGGATTCCCAGCGTTCTTTGATCTCATTGTCGCTGGAACGGTTGATGTAACGTTCATACTCAACTGCCTTCTGGCCACATTCGTCAACAACTGCCTGCTGTTCTGGTGTGAGGCCGTCATAGATATCCTGATTGATGCAGAAGAACAGACAGTCATAAATTGCATCCCACATGGAGCAGTAAGGCTGAACCTCCTGAACGCTTGCTGCGTCGATAGCAGGAAGTGGATTTTCCTCACCTTCAACCGTGTTCTGCTGAAGTGCTGTGTAAGTCTCTGACCAGTTCATGTTGGTGGCATCAGCACCCCATCTCTTGTAGCATTCCATCAGAAGGTTGGAACCTGCTACACGAACCTTCAGGTTCTTCATATCATCTACAGATTTGATTTCATGTTTGCTGTTTGTGATCTCGCGGAAACCGTTTTCTGCGATACCCATGCAGTGGAGTCCGTATTCGCCAAGGATTTCTTTCAGTTTTTCACCAGCTTCGCCATCGAATTTCGCATCTGCATCGTCGTAAGAATCATAGACGAATGGAAGAGAAACAACGTTGAAACGTGGATCAAATGCAGAGTAGATCAGGTTGGAGTGCATGGAGATCTGAACCGGGTCCCCATTCATCAGAGCCTGAATACCTTCGGACTGGTTGCCGTTTGTAAGCTGGTCAGCTGCATAAATATTGACTTTAACCTTTCCGCCTGTAGCTTTTTCCATCAGTTCACCGAACTTACGTCCGCCGTCAGCCCAGGTACTTGTCTCAGTAGTGGAGCAAGCGAAGTTCCAGGTTGTTTCCGGCCAGTCCAGATCACTGTAATCTTCCACTGTATTGAAGGAATCCTTTGTGAAAAGGTCAACCAGATCCTGGGCATCGTCATAGCCCTGGCTCTTCAGTTCGTTTACAAACCAGTCATCGATACCGTCAACTGCTTTTTTGAAGGAGTCGATGTCCATGTCTTCTTTCTCTGTGATTGTTACACCGTTCTGGCTTGCCCAGCGTTCTTTGATCTCGTCATCTCCGGAGCGGTTGATGTAACGCTCATATTCAACTGCTTTCTGTCCTGCCTCGTCAACAACTTCCTGCTGTTGTGGTGTGAGACTGTTGTAGATGTCTTCGTTGATACAGAAGAACAGGCAATCATAAATTGCATCCCACATAGAGCAGTAAGGCTGAACCTCCTGAACACTTGCAGCGTCGATAGCGGGAAGCGGATTCTCCTGACCTTCTACTGTGTTCTGCTGAAGTGCTGTGTAAGTTTCAGACCAGTTCATGTTTGTGGCATCAGCGCCCCATCTCTTGTAGCATTCCATCAGAAGGTTGGAGCCTGCTACACGAACCTTCAGGTTCTTCATATCGTCTACAGATTTAATCTCATGTTTGCTGTTTGTGATTTCGCGGAAACCGTTCTCTGCAATACCCATGCAGTGGAGTCCGTACTCACTGAGGATTTCTTTCAGCTTTGCACCTGCTTCGCCATCGAATTTCGCATCTGCATCGTCGTAAGAATCATAGACGAATGGAAGAGAAACAACGTTGAAACGTGGATCAAATGCAGAGTAGATCAGGTTGGAGTGCATGGAGATCTGAACCGGGTCCCCATTCATCAGAGCCTGAATACCTTCGGACTGGTTGCCGTTTGTAAGCTGGTCAGCAGCGTAAATGTTGACTTTGACTTTGCCGCCTGTAGCTTTTTCCATCAGTTCACCGAACTTACGTCCGCCATCAGCCCAGGTACTTGTCTCAGTAGTGGAGCATGCGAAGTTCCAGGTCATTTCCGGCCAGTCAAGGTCGCTGTAATCTGCGATTGTGTCAAAGGAGTTATTGCCGTCTCCTGCGTCCTTGGAAGCTGTGTCAGAGGAAGCGGAGGACTGATCACCTGTGTAGGAGCCTTCTTTTGCAAGAGCTTTCGGAAGGAAAGTGGAGGTGATCGGGATGTATGTAACGATCAGAAGAACTGCAACGCAGGCTGCGATCATTGGCACAACTGCCCTTGAGATCTCCTGCAGAGTAACTTCCAGACCTTTTTTGATCTTGATGCTGATTGCTACGAAAAGGTTTACACCTACAGGAGGAGTTACCTGTCCGATTGCAAGGTTTACAGTTGCCATAACACCGAATGCTACTATATCGTATCCAAGAGCCTTACATACAGGAAGCATGATCGGGATGAAGATGTACATAGCGGAGTTTGCATCGATGAAGCATCCTGCGATCAGGAAGATGATATTTACGATCAGCAGGAAGGTAAACTGATTGTGTGCGATGCTTCCAAGTAAATTGGAGGCTGCATCTGCAATACCGAATTTGGTACATACAAAGGAGAACAGAGAGGCACTTGCTACGATGAGCATGATACCGCCGGTTGTCTTTGCTGAGTCTACCAGAATGTCAAACATATCGCGGATGGAAACTTCGCGGTAGATGACCATACCTACGAAGAGACCGTATACAACGGATACGGCTGCTGCTTCTGTTGGTGTGAAGATACCGCCGTAGATACCGCCCAGAATGATGACCGGCATCAGGAATCCCCAGAAAGCATCTTTGAAAGCGTCCCAGCGTTCTTTGCCGGAGGCTTTTTCCCTGGATGGTTTGATATTGTGTTTCTTTGCTTCCAGCATTACTACGATTATCAGTGCCACGCCCATTAGAAGACCTGGTACGATACCTGCCATGAACATATCTGCGATGGATGTGCCTGTGATGGAGGCATATACAACGAAGGCGATACTTGGCGGGATGACAATGGCAATGGAGCTTGAGGTTGCCATCAGTGCTGTGGAGAATGGTGCGGAGAAACCGCCCTGTTCTACCATTGCAGGGATCAGTACGGCGCCAAGAGCTGCAACAGTTGCAGGGCCGGAACCGGAGATGGCGCCGAAGAAGCAGGCTACGATAACACATACGATGGCGATACCGCCTTTTTTGTGGCCTACGCAGGTATCAACGAATTTGATCAGTCGTTTGGAGATACCGGCTTTTGCCATGATGTTTCCTGACAGTACGAAGAATGGGATTGCCAGGAGCAGGAATTTGCTGATTCCTGAGTACATGTTGGTTGCTACGATCGTCAGGGATGTACCGGAGTAGAGGATTGCGCATACGGAGGAAAGTCCGAGGCAGATTCCGATGGGTACACCCAGGATCAGGAATATGAAGAAGGAGATAAATAAGATTGCACTGATCATTTATTTGGCCTCCTTTTTGTCTGTTGTGATTGTGTTCATGTTACTTTTTGTGCTGTTGTCGGTATTTTTGGCACTGTCGGTTTTGCAGCAGAAGTCCAGACAGAATTCAATGAAGTGAAGGATCATGCATCCTGCACCGATGGGTACGAAGGACCAGAAGATCCATTCAGGCCAGTTTAATACGAAGGTTCTTTTTCCATTCTGAAGCTGAGTGATTACCTTGTCCATTCCGTATTTGAAAAGGATGACGCTGAAGATGATGCTCAGGACTGTGATCAGGATCACAGATGGTTTCTTCAGTTTTTTTGGAAGACGGTCTGTGACCAGTGTCAGGCTGACCAGTTCTCCTTCGCGGCAGGCAAGTGCGGCTGCCAGCAGGGTGATGAGTACGAATACCGCTACTACAAGTTCTTCTGTGAAGGACCAGGAACGGTGGATGACTTTACGGGAAAATACGTTTCCCACAGTCAGCACCAGGATCAGCAGTGTGGAGATCACAAGGACGATCTTTTCTACTGCAGCCAGTGCGTTCATGATTTTTTTGTAGATTTTCATGCTCTCTACTCCTCTCAAAAAATTTGCTGCTGTTTTTCGGAATTTGGAGCAGATTCAAGGCAGATGGAATGTAATGGTTATAATATGTAATTAGTTACATTTTTCATCTGTGGTGAATTCTGTTGTCTGCGAAAAACAGAAGTAGTGTTTCGGTTTCAGATCGACAGCCTGGAAAAGAAAGTATGTCTCGTGTGTCAGGGCTTTTTTATGTTATGGGAATATTATGGAGTAATTTCCTATAACATAAAAAAAGTCCGCCCCACGCAGGGACGGACATATGATATTCCGTAACCACCCTGTTTCACCTTTGAAACAAGTACGATTCTGCAACGTACCGATATACGCGGCTCCTGTAACGGGGGGCGGCCGGGGAAGCTTACTGTGAATACGGCAATATCTGTGATGGCTGTATTCAAGGGTTCGGCTTTCCTTCTCGGGGATGATATTCGAAACAGGTCTGTCACTGCATTTCACCGGACTGCAGTTCTCTGAGGACAGGGGGACTGTTTTTACTGGTTCCCTTCGTTGAATTTATGCGTTATAGGTTTAGCTGTTTAAAAAGCTAAAGCAATTTTAACGCTGTTTGTTTTGAAAGTCAAGAGGTTTTTGTAAGTATTTGGGGGAAGTTTGTTGGTGTGGGGCGTACACAGCGCAAGAGGGGACGCGCGAAGCAGCATCTCTCTGCAGGTTCAGTTCCGGGGGCTAAGTAACTCTAAGGTGGGGGAAATCCGCTAAAAGCATGAAGAAAAATGCAAAACTCGCTCCGTCGCAGACTCCGCTCAGACAGGTTGCTATTTTTCTTCATAACGCGGATTTCCCCCACCTTAGAGTTACTAAGCCCCCTCCAGATTCACCTGCAGAGAGATGCTGCTTCGCGCTGGCTATTGGCTGTGTAAGAGAAAATGGATGAGGTGGTGGGAGCGGAGGGGTCAAGTGAAAAGAATCAGTTGTTACTCTTGACAATCGAATGATTTTCTGCGTATATTTTGGATAAGTAAAATTATGAAAATAAATGAGTAAAAGCTACAAAGATGAGCAGAAAGAGGTAAAGATCATGGATTTAAAGAATTATTCAACAGGGGTACAGCATATCGGGATTCCGACAAATGACATTGATAAAACTGTGGAGTTTTATCATAAACTTGGTTTTGAGACTGCATTTGAGACTGTAAATGAGGAAGCGAATGAGAAGGTTGTGTTTCTGAAACTGGGAACTCTGGTAGTGGAGACTTATGAGAATCATGCGGCGAAGATGGAGCATGGAGCGATCGATCATGTTGCACTTGATGTAAGAGATATTGAGGAGATTTTCCGGTATATTAATGAAGCTGGTTTAAACTCCACACAGGATACCATTCATTTCCTGCCATTCTGGGAAAATGGTGTGAAGTTTTTTACCATTGAAGGTCCGAACAAGGAGAAAGTGGAATTCAGTCAGTATCTGTAAAACAGAAAAAGTTACGGAATATACCTGTATAATAAAATGAAGCAGTAAAGCCGATACATTGACTGGAAGCAGTGTGTCGGCTTTTTGGCTGTCCGGAATAGACCGCAGCAGTGAAAAACGGGAAAAATAAAGGGGCATTAAAGGGAAAAGAGAGATGAAAAATTTAAAGAAGTGGTATATTAATCTGTCGATACAGAGAAAAATTCTGTATTGTACGTTAGGGGTAGCATTGGTTGTTCTGTTGGCTGCCAGTGTTTCGCAGTATATGTCTGCATCTTCAATTGTGACAGAACAGACAAGGAAGCAGTCTGCGGGAGTGGTGAACGAGTTGTCGGTGAATTTGGATCATTATTTTGATATGGTGAGGAATTCATTTGAGTATATTGCAAATAACAATACGGTTCAGGAGGAATTGGAGTCTGATGAACCATATAAATCGGATGGCACAGAGCTGTATTCCTATTATTCAAGATCAGGGCAGATCAGAAGGCTGCTTTTGCAGGGATATACAAGTATTTATATGAATGATATCCAGCTGTATGGTTATAACGGAGCAAATCATCTGCTGGCAAATAATCATGAGATTAATGAAAATACCGCTCAGACATCCTGTGAACTGGCGGAGCAGGCAAAAGGACGCTGTATTTATTATAATGCTTCTGAGGAAGGCCTGATGTATATGGCAAAGCAGATCAAAGATTCTCTGACTATGAAGCCAGTGGGAATATTGAGAGCATCTATTAAGCTGAGCTATCTGAAAAAAATGACGATCACAGCCAGAGATTCTTTGTCTGCACATATTTTTCTTCTGGACAGTGACAAAAATGTTCTGATAGAGAGCGCAGAGAATGATGCGACAATCAGTGACAGAAGCTGGATAGAAAAAATATCAGGTAACACAGGAGATTTTCTGTTTACTGCAGATGGACAGGGTTATGACTGTGTATATCAGAGAAGTTCTGACACAGGACTTACAGTTGTAGGAATGATCCCTATGAGTTTCTTGCAGAAAACAGCCAGAGGATTACAGAAAACGACAATCATGCTTATTCTGGCAAGTTTGATGTTGTGTATTTTTCTTGCTGATATTCTGGCAAAGGGAATCGCCGGTCCGATCAAGCGTACAAGTAAAGCAATGCAGCAGTTTGCGGAGGGGGATTTTTCTGTCCGTCTTCCGGAAGGAAGAAGGGATGAGATTGGAGCCATGAATTCTGTTTTCAACCAGACGATAGAGAAAATAGAGCAGCTGATAAAACAGGTTGTGGAGATGGAAACAGTTAACAAAGATATTGAATTCCAGGCTTTACAGGCACAGATCAATCCGCATTTTCTTTATAATGTACTGGATACAATCAACTGGATGGCGCGAAAAAAAGGTGAGGATAATATTTGTCGTATGGTTACTTCTATCAGCAGTCTGATGCGTGCAAGTATCAGCAATAAAAGAAGTATGGTTTATATTCGTGAGGAAATAAAATATGTACAGGATTATCTTTACATACAGGAAACCAGATATGGAGATAAATTTACATCTTATATTGAAGTGGATGAGAGATTAAATGAATTAGAGATTCCGAAGATGACTATTCAGACACTGGTGGAAAATGCGGTAGTTCATGGTGTGGAAAATGCGACATGGGACTGTTTCCTTTATGTTTCAGGAGAAATTACAGATGGAATGGCAGTATTTACAGTAAAGGATGATGGAGTTGGAATGTCACAGGAACAGTTGGAGAAATTGATGGGGACAGAGGAAGAGCCAGATCATGAAGCAGAGCGGACACATACTCATCTGGGAGTGTATGCGGTGAGAAAGAGACTGGATTATGTATATCAGAACAAGGCAAGGATGAGCATTACATCAGAACCGGGGAAGGGAACACAGGTAATACTGGAAATCCCGATGAACGGTAATGTCGGAGTTACCTACAGGAAATGTGATGAACCTGTTAATGAAAATAACAAAAAAAGGGGAGACGAGAGATAATGGAATTGCAGGTAATGATATTAGATGATGAATATATTATTCTGGATGGTTTATGTTCGTTTCCATGGAGCGATTATGGATACCGTATATCCGCAACTGCAAGGAACGGATTGGAGGGTCTGGAGAAACTGGAGCAGGCGAAACCGGATCTGATTCTTACAGATGTGAAGATGCCGGGAATGGATGGACTGGATTTTGCAGAAAAAGCACATGAGATTTATCCCAATGCGGTTATAGTGATACTGACAGGATATGACAGTTTTGCCTACGCTCAGAAAGCAATCAGCATTGGTGTGGAAGAATATCTTCTCAAACCGGTGGACTATGATGAGTTAAAGGCAATGGCTGCCCGGATTGCAGGGGAAATTCATGCAAGGAAGGAAAAACAGCAGGAAATCCGGGATCTGAAGAAATATTTCAACAGGTCAGTTCCGCAGCTGAGATCCAAATTTGCGGGAAATCTTCTGTATGGAAGAATCCAGGGAAAAGGAGTTGTAAAAGAGCAGGCAGAATCTCTGAATCTGACAATAGAGAAATATATTGTGTGTGTAGGGCGAAAAGTTGTTGGAGAAAATAAAATCCATACAGGAGATAAATGGATAGAGGAATTTGCATGCATCAATATTTTTGAGGAAATTTTTAATGATTTTGGAATTCATGTTTTGAGCGATTATAATACAGCAACTGCAGAATATAATTTTATTCTTTTGTTTGAAAAGGAAGAAGAAAACGCAGTATGTATGGAAAAAGCATTGCAGGCATGCAGTAAGATACAGGTAGAAGTAGAACGGTATCTGAAAGCACATATGAATTTTGGATTGAGCGATGTAGAAGTGGACGAATATCAGGCAAATGCACAGTACCGTAAGGCACAGACAGCATGCAGGCAATGTGTTTATCTGGGTACGAATATCATACTCAGATACGAAGATCTGCAATATAAAAAACAGACAGACTTTGTGATTACTTCCGGTGAAAAAACACATTTTATGATGACTTTGTTTCAGGACAGTTTTGAGAAAGCGGAGGATGAACTTCATCAGATGTTTCGAAACGCACCGGAAGATGTATCTCCGGTGAAATTTGCAGCAATGGATTTACTTTTGGGATGTATGAAATTTCCATATATCTGTGCAGTTGACAGTGAAATTCATAATAAAAACTGGAATCTTTCTGTGCTTCAGGATGGAATAAAAAGAATCTGTCAGTGCGAGAACACAGAAGAGGTGTTGAATTGTCTGCTGAATCTGTTTGGAACGCTGATTAAACAGAATACAGAAGGAACTGATGAACGGAACCGGAAACTGGTTCAGAGTGTTCTTTCTTACATTGAGAAGAATTATTCAGGAGATTTATCTATGGATGATCTGACTGAGAAATTCCATGTAAGCAGAACCTATATCAGCCGCCTTCTTAAGAAATATGCCGGAAAGAGTTTTCTGGAATATCTGACAGATGTCCGGTTCCAACAGGTGGAGAAACTGATTGCAGATAATAAATATAAACAATATGAAATCGCAGAAATGGTAGGATACAAAGACTTTGGATATTACATAAAAGTATTCAAAAAGCGTTACGGTATTACACCCAATGAATTCAGGAAATATATATAAACAGCGAGGTTAACTGTATCAGGTAAGTCATTTAATCGAATCAGGCAAGTAGCGAGGCGGATGATTTTATCTACCTGACGATAGAACAGGAGATTTGTGCACAGTATAAAATTTGTGCACAAATCTCCTATTTTTACTTTTATTTCCAATTGTTTATAAAAGGCAAAAAGACTAAAATAAAATCATCAAGAACGAGGAAACACAAATTAAAAGGAGGAAACAAGTAAATGAGGAAAATGAAAAAAGTGTTATCACTTGCCATGACGGCAGCTATGACAGCCAGTCTTCTGACAGGCATGGGAGCAGTTACAGCTTCTGCGAAGAAATCGGATGATGGAAAAAGAACGAAGATTACTGCTTTATTAAACTCAACAGAATCGACAGAACAGTATCAGGTTTATGACTATTTGTTGAAAAATTTCTGTGATGAGAAAGGCATTGACTATGAAATAGAAATGGTTAATGATAAACAAGATTATTTTACGAAATTACAGATGTATATCAATAGTGATACATTACCAGATATCTTCGGATGCCCCAATGGAACACTTTCTAAAGCATGTAAAGACATTGATGCATTAGTGGATTTAGGTGCTGAGTTAGATCGAAATGGATATGCGGATAAGATGAATGGTGCGGTACGAGATTTCCTTACAGATGCAGATGATGGTAATTTGTATCTTTTCCCACAGGGATTATATTGTGAATTCTTTATGTATAGGAAGGATCTCTTTGAAAAAGCCGGTATTAAAGAAACTCCGACAACATGGAAAGAATTTGAAGAAGACTGTCAGAAACTTGCGGATATAGGAGAAATTCCGGTTATTATCGGTGGTTCAGATGTATGGCAGATTATGAGATATCTTTCATTCTCTCCATGGAGAGTAACAGGTCCGGAATTTATCACTGGATATCAGGCTGGAACAGACTCTTTTGCCAAAAATGAAGCTGCCAAATATGGTGTAAATCTGGTTTATGATCTTGGAACAAAAGGATATTTTGAACCAGGATTTGCAAGTGTAGATTACACTTCAGCCACAAACTTATTCTATGGTGGCACTGGTGGAATTTTCTACAGTGGTTCAGGTCAGATCAATCTTGCTGAGGATATGTATGATGCAGGTCAGATAGGATTTTTCCCTGTGCCTGACACAGAAGAAATGGATAATATGGAGACAAATATTCCAATTCACGCAGGATTTGGTATTGGATATAATAAGGCTACATATGACGACACTATGCAGGAATTCTTTGATTATGCATGTGAACATTATTCAGAGGCTTGTTACAACAAAGGAAATATTTTCTCACCGTTTAACGATGATATTCCAGAAGGACTTCCACAGCTTTTCTATGATCTTCAGCCGTTATTTGAAAATGCTGAAACAGCATGGACCTCATGGGATGATAAGCTTGATTCAGAAAATCTGACCCAAATTGCAGATGAACAGCAGAAACTGGCTCAGGGAATTACCACTCCGGATGAATTTATCGAAACCTGTGATTCTTTTGTAAAAAGTAAGTGATTTTTCAATAATAATAAACAGAGACTGACAGCTGCCTTGTCAGTCTCTTTCAGAGAAAGAGAGGAGGAAGAACTGTGCAGAAAGCATTTGGAAAAAAGTCAGTCATCCTTTTATTCATCTTTCCAGCATTTCTTATTTATACAGCATTTGTAATTGTTTCCATCATATGGGCTGGTTATTATAGCTTTTTTGACTGGGGTGGTGTTGGAGAGAAAGTATTTGTAGGATTAAAAAACTATATAGAACTTGTTACGCAGGATGAAGTTTTCAGAGCTACAATAGGGCATACTCTTGTTTATACTGTAATTAATGTGGCAATTCAGGTATTTGGAGGTTTATTATTTGCGATTCTCCTCAGTCGTATTAAAA
>OLOB01001002.1_pt1 | contig 19524 bp, 19 predicted proteins | sample 1671911 | NCBI WGS metagenome assembly OLOB01 (sample SAMEA3136625, study PRJEB25190) | human gut metagenome | biome: human gut; feature: human-associated habitat; material: faeces | place: Austria | collected 2013
CAAGGGATATGCTCCGCTGGGTTGGAAAGATGAATAACATTCGAGCCTGTGCAGATGAGATTGTATTGAACGATATTGTGTATTCCTAATAGCATACCAGCCGAAAAGGAACTGCTGTCTTAATTGATGGCAGTTTTCTTTTTCGGCAAGTATTCAAGAAGTCATAAAGTTGTGAGTATAGTCGAAGTAGTTTGAAGTATTGAAAAAAATGATGACTTTTGTTATAATGTTTAATGGAAGGTTATATTTTATTAGGAATAACGAAATGAATTTGTAGGTGAGAGTATGAAGAAGAATAGAAAATACAAAAAGATAAAGATAATAATGGTTTTTACAACAGTCTTGCTTATGGCGTTTGTAGCAGTAGTTGGATTATATAAAACAGGGATTTATCGTTTTGATTTTTTTAAGGATGTGTATAAAAAAATCGATTTTCAACTGAGTACAAATGAGCTTAACATTCCTCAGGACGCTCTTTCGTTTTCTGTTTATGATATTGAACAGGGTGAATATTTATTTTACGAGGGAGATAGCCAATTGCCCACAGTAGCAAGTTTGGCAAAACTATTTGTCATTGACTATGCTTTGACAAAAGTTAACTTGGAAGATGTTATTGAAGTAAATCAAGAGGTATTGGATCTTGTGCCGGCTGGGTCATCTTTAGCAAATCTAAAAGTTGGGAAGTACACAGTAAAAGAAATAATGGAAGCTATGCTTGTTCCTTCGGGAAACGATGCTGCCTATTCGTTGGCATATTATATTGCTAAAAATGAATTAGGAGAGGGCTATACAGCAACGGAATATATAAATTATTTTACGACAGAGCTAAGTGAGTATTTAATTGAAGAAGGCTATTCTAAAACAAATTTGTATAATGATCCGAGCGGGGCATCTATGTCAGCCGATACACATTTGGATGATATTAATCGTGTAGCCTTGAAGCTTTATAATTATGATTTTGTTAAAGAATGTGTAGGGAAAAGCACTTTCTCAATTCAAACTCCACAAGGTGAATTTACTTGGAAAAATACCAATAAGTTTTTAGATAAAAAGTCACCGTACTATAATGAAAATGTAAAAGGAATAAAAACAGGAACTATGGCATCTTCCTATAATATTGTTGTTCTTTATAAAAAAGATGGCAAGGAATATTTGATTACCTGCTTGGCATCATTATCAGATGAAGGAAGATATAAAGCAGTGCAGTCCGCTATAAATACAATTATTAAATGATGTCGAAATATCTTTTAATTAAAGCGTTAAAGTGTCGTGGACAAGATAAAGATTAGTTTGGTGAAACAACAATAGTTGAAGTACGAAAAACATCGTAGAAATACGGTGTTTTTTGTTACCCCAAACCCTACAATTTTATACATAACCACAGGTTAGTACAAATACCTTGTGTGATTTTTTGAAAGGCATAAAAAGGCAAATTTGCCCGATTTACGCCCCGAAAAATGACAGAAACAAGGCTTTAAGTATCTTTCCTGTGGTTTTTTTATTTTCAGACAGAAAGGTGGATTGATATGCCGAGAATGAGTAAGAAACGGAAACAAGAGTGGGCATTGTTTCTGAACGAAAGAAATCGCATTACCTACAACGGACTTTGCAGAAAATGCAGCAATGACTGCAAGCAGAGTTTATGAAAGAGAGGAACGGACTATATGAAAGAACAGAAACATTCTTATTCGCAACGTATAGGAAAAACAACATTTATCGTAAATGTAAAGCAGTCCGAAAGTGCCAAAAAGCCCTTGAATACGGTGTTTCAGGATATATGCAAACACGAGGTTTTGGGCGGCTTCTTTACGGACAAATCGTTTAATTTAGAAAATCCACAAAAGTATCTTGACAAACTCAATCCCGAGGGATTAAGCGGTGCGATACTGTACTCGCTACGAAACAGTCCCCTGGACTGTTTCTCCCAAATGCTAACGCATTTGGAGCCTCGTGTCTCTTGCACTGCGTGCAATTCACTCATCGCACCCTACAATTTTTTTACAAATACACGCCTACTCTTATTTTCCCCGCCGTGCGGCCAAGGCGAATTTGGACCGGTACGCCCCGGCGGCGGCGCGGGCCAATACGGCATCCGGTGCAATGGACGAAAACACCCACCAACAGGAAGTGCCGCCCAGCGGCGAATGCTCCGTCTGCCAGCCCTGCTGCAAATGGTAGCGGGCCAGGTGCACATTCCGGGGCAGGCAAAGCCCGTCCGCATACAAAATGCCCAAGGCATAATCCGCTGCGGGCAACGCTGGGCACCACCGCTCCAACCGACCGAAAATATCAACCCCCGGTGCCGGTGCCAAGCCATACGCCCACACCGGCGCCATATAGGCACAACTGATCGGGTCTGCGGCAACTGCCTGCCACGCTCCACGATGGGTGACCAACCGAGCCAGCCCGGCAAAATCACTCTCGGCCACGCCGTCCCTGACCCTTTGGCGCAGGGCGGACAGGCTGCTGCTTTTTTCCATCTCACTTTGCATTGTTTCACCAACTTATTCGCTGCAGCGTAGCACTAATGGGTACTATAATAGAAGATTAGCAAATTTTTATGCTAAAGTCAATAGTACCAATCAGTAGTGCGGAGGTGGCGTTGTGTATTTTAGAAGGCTGCGGGATCTGCGAGAAGACAGAGACCTGAAGCAAACGGATGTGGCCGCCTTGCTGGGCATTCGCCAAACCGTCTATTCCCGCTACGAGCGGGGCTACCAAAATCTGCCGCTGGAGCACCTGCTGGCACTGGCGGACTACTACGGCGTATCTACCGACTACATTCTTGGCCGCACAAACGATCCGACTATCCAAAAATAAATATAAACACGGCAAAACGCCATCGAGTGTACCAAGGCTCAATGGCGTTTTGCCTTTTTATATCTCCCGCTGGCCGCTGTACTTGGCTACGGCATAAAGGGCATACGTTCGTGCGTTGCGCTCACACAGCTGGTGGCGAATGGATGAGCCGCTGCCGCCCTGTCCCGCTCCTTCGATAAGATCAAGCCGGCAGTACGCACCGACCCCCGCCTCCGCGCCCTGCGATAAGGCACATTCATCTACAAAAAGGAGCAATCCAACAATGGAATTGCTCCTTTTTTCTTATTATATTATGTATTACCGAAAGCGCGCCTTTTCAGCCGCGCAGACGGGCGTACAGATGGAGAAAATCCTGCTCCACCCGATCAAAGGGCAGCTGCGTCCAATCCGGGGCGCGTTGCAGGGGCGGGGCATTCGTGGGGATCACCTCGCCGGTAAAATGCAAAAATTCCGCCGACAGCATGGCGTTGTCAATCTCCGTGACCGTCTGCCACTGCGCCGGAGTAGGCCGAGCCTCTACCAAGGTGTCAAACAGAAGCGCCAGCAGCCGCTCCTCTGCCCGGACAAATTCCGGCAGCCGGGCCTTCACCGGCCGGGTTACATCGCTCATATACGCCTCTGCGCCGTCATGGAGCAGGCAAAACAGTGCCGTTTGGTTCGCTTCACCACGCACCAGCGCCTCTCGGGCGCAAGCCAAAGAGTGCTGCCCCACGGAGTAAAATGCCGGGAAATGGCCGTTGGCGCGGGTCATCAGAGACTGGGCGTGGGCAATATCCCGCACATCCAGATCCGCCGCCACCGCATGGTACGGGTCAAAATGCCGCCCGGTGTAGGTAGAAATCGGTTTGTACATACCGTCGCCTCCGGTCTAAGTTTATATTATGCAGTAGGACAAGGAAACGTCCCCTGTTTTATTGAAATTATATTTTTTTCCATAGTACAAGTTCTGCATTTTCGCCATTACAACCATATTTATATACAGCAATAAACTTTTCATTAGCAGCTACACCATAACATTTATCGCTTCCTTCAATATCAATCTGTTTTGCATAGTATTGTGTATCGTTATCAAGAATTTTAGTTTTATCCCCATTAGGAAGTGTACATTCTATATTCAAGTAATTTCCATCCATAAGATTTAAAGAATTAAAATTCTCAAATTCTTTTATCCCAAGCTTCTTAATTTTTTCAAGTAAAATCTGTTCCATAAAATTCACCTTTTTTTATTTTACCAAAAACAAAACACAAAACATGGGACGGTTCCCTGTTCTATACTTAGGCTCCCTTGCAAAGGGTGACTCCCCGCAGTGCGGGGAGATGTCGCGCAGCGACAGAGGGGACGGGCACCGGTTAGGTGCTGTCAGCGCAGCTGACTGAGGGATTGCACCGGAGGTGAAAATGCAGAGTGCTTTTACCGTATAATCCCTCCACCGCCTACGGCGGTCCCCCTCCCTTTACAAGGGAGGCATAACTTTATAAAACACCCGACGCAACCGCCCGCTGCAAATCATTATAACACAAGAAAGCACCGCTGAAAAGCTGAATTTTGGTGAACATTGACAAAAGTGGAAATTCCGCTTGATTATTTGGCAAAAGCGGTATAAAATAAAGACTGCAATACAAGGGCGCATAGCGCCCGGGTAAATTCAAATATTTTTCGGAGGTAATTCCAAATGGTAAGAGTTGCTATCAATGGTTTCGGCCGTATCGGCCGTCTGGCTTTCCGTCAGATGTTCGGCGCAGAAGGCTATGAAGTGGTTGCCATCAACGACCTGACTTCTCCCAAAATGCTGGCTCACCTGCTGAAGTACGATTCTTCTCAGGGCAAGTACGCACTGGCTGATACCGTCTCCGCTACCGATGACTCCATCATCGTAGACGGCAAAGAGATCAAGATCTATGCAAAGGCTGACGCTTCTGAGCTGCCCTGGGGCGAGCTGAAGGTAGACGTAGTGCTGGAGTGCACCGGTTTCTACACTTCCAAGGAGAAGGCTTCTGCTCACATTAAGGCCGGTGCCCGCAAGGTTGTTATTTCTGCTCCCGCAGGCAACGATCTGCCCACCATCGTATACAATGTAAACCACGAGACCCTGAAGGCTGAGGACACCGTGATCTCCGCCGCTTCCTGCACCACCAACTGCCTGGCTCCCATGGCAAAGGCCCTGAACGACTTTGCTCCCATCCAGAGCGGTATTATGTGCACCATCCACGCTTACACCGGCGACCAGATGACTCTGGACGGCCCGCAGAGAAAGGGCGACCTGCGTCGTTCTCGTGCTGCTGCCGTGAACATCGTTCCCAACAGCACCGGTGCTGCTAAGGCTATCGGCCTGGTTATCCCCGAGCTGAACGGCAAGCTGATCGGCTCTGCACAGCGTGTTCCCACTCCCACCGGTTCCACCACCATCCTGACCGCTGTCATCAAGACCGACAAGGAAGTGACCGTTGAGGCCATCAACGCTGCTATGAAGGCTGAGACCACCGAGTCCTTCGGTTACAACACCGACGAGATCGTATCCTCCGACATCGTGGGTATGCGTTACGGTTCTCTGTTTGATGCTACCCAGACCATGGTGCTGAAGGTTGCTGACGACACCTATGAGGTTCAGGTTGTTTCTTGGTATGATAACGAGAACTCCTACACCTCTCAGATGGTTCGCACCATCAAATACTTCTCCGAGTTGGGCTAATCCCTCTCGATATAGAGAAAACCAAAGACCGACAGGTTCGCCTGCCGGTCTTTTTCTTTTGCTAAAATATAGATAAAAAGAGAACACCTTGCAGTGGGTGTTCTCTTTCATATATTTTATTCGCCCTCTTGATAGATCACGGCAAACAGCTCTTCAATCCGCTCCGTTTGGCCGGTTAAGTACAGGTAGCCGAACAGCGCCTCCACCCCGGTGGCGCAGTGGTACTCGCCAACGGTGGCGCTCTTGGGCTGGTGGCCGGTCTTGGCATTGCGGCCCCGCTTAAACACCGCCAGTTCTTCCTCTGTCAGCAGCGGCTCCATGCGGGCAAAGGCCGCCGTCTGGGCCTTGGCGCTGACGAACTTTACGCTCTCCCGGTGCAGGTCGTTCACCGGCCGGTTGGCCAGCGCCACCAGGTGGCATCGCACCTGCATCTCATACACGCAGTCGCCGATAAAGGCCAAATTCAGCGGGCTTAGCTGCCGCGGATCTGTGTTCAACACTTCCATACTTGCTCCTTACGGAATGTACTCAAACTCAATATCATACAGGCTGACAATATCGCCCTCCTGGATCCCCCGCTGCCGCAACGCCTCAAACACGCCGCTCTTCTCCAGCACCCGCTGCATGTATTGCAGCGCCTCGTAGTCCTCCACATCAATGCCCTTAAGCACCTTGGGAAACCAGGGAGCCTCTACCAGGTAGTAGCCCGGCTCCGGATTGGTGATGGTAAAGCCGGTACTGTTTTGCACCAGCAGCTCCGTGGGGATCTCCTCCGGCTCGTACTCCTTCACCGGGGGCAGCGTTTGCAGCCGGTTCCACACTGCATTCATCAATTCCCGGGTGCCCTCCTGAATGGGAGCGCAAATGGAATAGTAGTCGTAGCCCTTGGCCTCTACATAGGCTTTCAGCCGTTCAATTTGCTCCGGCTCCGCCATGTCGATTTTATTGCCCGCCACAATCTGGGGTGCTTTGGCCAGCTCCGGGTTGAACTTCTCCAGCTCCCGGTTGATGGCGTCAAAATCCTCGATCGGGTCTCGTCCCTCGTGACCGCTTACATCCACCAGGTGCACCAGCAACCGGCAGCGCTCCACATGGCGCAAAAAGTCATGACCCAGGCCCACGCCGTCTGACGCGCCCTCGATCAACCCGGGAATATCCGCCAGCACAAAGCTGTTGCCCGCACCCATGGACACCACGCCCAAATTGGGCACCAGGGTGGTAAAGTGGTAGTCGCCGATTTTGGGCTTGGCCTGGCTGACCACGGAGATCAGGCTGCTTTTGCCCACACTGGGAAAGCCGATCAGCCCCACATCCGCAATGAGCTTCAGCTCCAGACTGACCTCCCACTCCTCGCCGGGCACGCCGGGCTTGGCAAAGCGAGGCACCTGCCGGGTGGGGGTGGCAAAGTGCATATTGCCCCAGCCGCCCTTGCCGCCCTTGGCTGCAATAAACCGCTCTGTCTTGCTCATATCCGCCATGACGGCGCCGCTTTGCACCTCGCGGATCACCGTGCCCCGGGGCACGCGAATTTCCAGATCCTGGCCCTTACGGCCGTACTGCCGACCGCCACGACCCGGCTCGCCGTTCTGGGCCGCATATTTCCGTTTGTAACGAAAGTCTGCCAGGGTAGCCAAATTATCGTCTACCACAAAGACCACATCGCCGCCCTTGCCGCCGTCACCGCCGTCCGGGCCGCCGGCAGCCACATACTTCTCTCGATGAAAGGCCACTGCACCGGCACCGCCGTCGCCGCCTTTGATTTTGATTTTCGCAATATCTGCAAACACAGGGTATCCCTTCCTTTCTGTGTTGTTTTTTCAATAGTACCATAAAAACGCGGGAATTACAACAAAAGTTCGTGGAAAATGCCGCCGCCCGCTCCCTTGCGCCCCGCCGGGGACTATGATAAAATAAGAGTGTACAAAAAAGAGAACAGCAAGACCCTAAGAAGGAGGTCCCACGATGAACATTTGGCATGACATCAGCCCCAAGCGGATCCGCAAAGACCGCTTTTACGCCGTGATTGAAATTCAAAAAGGCGGCAAAAACAAGTACGAACTGGACAAGGAGACCGGTATGCTCAAGCTGGACCGAGTGCTCTTTACCTCTACCCACTATCCGGCCAACTACGGCTTTATCCCCCGCACCTACGCCAGCGACAAGGACCCGCTGGATGTGCTGGTACTGTGCAGCGAGCAAATTCAGCCCATGACCATCGTGGAGTGCGCCCCCATTGGCGTACTGATGATGGAGGACGGCGGCGCCAAGGACGAAAAGATCATCGCCGTGCCGGTAAACGACCCCAACTACAACTGCTACACCAACATTGACCAGCTGCCCGCCCACTATTTTGAGGAGATCAAGCACTTTTTTGAGGTGTATAAGACCCTGGAAGTGAGCAAGAGTACCTCCGTGCTGGAAGTGGATGACCGGGCAAAGGCGGAAGAAATCATCCAGTCCTGCATGGATGAGTATATCCGCAAATTCCAAATGTAATCCAAACACCCATAAAAACCGCGGTGCCCTTATAGAAAAGGGCACCGTTTTTGTTTCTATAATCGGTTAACCATGGGAGCGGTTCGTATCCGCCTGCGCATTTCCCGCCGCGGCTTTCCGCTTCTTCCCAAACACCAGGCACAGCACCAACAACAAGGGAAAGACGATCCCCGCCAAAATCCCTCGGCGCATATTGCCGTCGCACACCCGGGTAACCATACCCGCCAGGGTGGGTCCGGCGCTGCACCCCAGGTCACCGGCCAGAGCAAACAGGGCAAACATCACCGTGCCGCCCTTGGGAATGGCGGCAGCGCCTTTGCTAAAGGTGCCCGGCCACAGAATACCCACCGAAAAGCCGCACACGGCGCAGCCCACCAGCGACAGGAACGGGTTTGGCACCAGCGCGATTGCCAAATACGCTGCCACACACAGCAGGCTGCTGCCCAGCATGCACTTCTCCAAATGCAGCTTGTGACCCCACTTGCCGTAAATCAGCCGCGCGGTACCCATCAGCGCCGCAAAAGCCATGGGACCTGCCAGGTCGCCTACGGTTTTGGTGACCCCCAGCCCCTCCTCCGCAAAGGCGGACGCCCACTGGCTAACAGTATTCTCCGCCGCACCGGCGCCCAGCATCATCAGCATCAACAACCAAAACACCTTGTTGCGGCACAGTTCCTTTAAGGTCAGACCCGCGCCGCCCTCCGGGTTCAACGGATAAATCGGCGCGGTGGCAAAAAGCACGCCGTTTAAGAGGGGCACCGCCGCCCACACCAGCGCCAGCACTTTCCAGTTGGCGATACCAAAGACGGTAAAGAACAGGGTGGACAGCAGCACCACACCCATCTGCCCCCAGCAATAGAACGAATGGAGCAGGCTCATGGCGGAGGCTTTGTTATCCGTTGGACAGGCCTCCAAAATGGGGCTGACCAGCACCTCCAACAGCCCGCCGCCCAGAGCGTACACCACCACCGCCAGCAAAATACCCACAAACGGGTCGGCAGTACGATCCGGCAAAATCGTCAGCAAGATCAGCCCGGCAGCTGCAAAGCCGTGGGCCAGCAGAACAGACGCCCGGTAGCCAATCCGGTCAATGAACCCGGCAGACAGCAGATCTACACACAGCTGGATGAGAAAATTCACAGTGATCAGCAGGGTAATCTTTTGCAGCGGCACCCGGTAGTCGGTCTGGAAGGTGACAAACAGCAGGGGCACAAAGTTGTTTACAATGGCCTGCACAATATAGCCGATAAAGCAGGCATACATGGTCTTTTGATAGGGCTTTTTCATCTTTTTTCTCCTTGACGAGCAGCGCACTGCCGGTAGAAATCCAGTGTATTATAGCACGGCAACGGGGCTGCTGCAAGTGGCCGTTGACAAAGAACCGCTTCTTTGCTTATAATGAAGAAAAATGCGGAGGTGCCCCCTATGGCAATGAAAGACAGAATGCACACCGGTGCGCTGTACCTGCCCGGCGACGATGAAATTATGAACCGGCAGCAGCTGTGCCTGGACCGTCTGTATGAATTCAACCACACACGACCCGCAGAAACGGACAAGCGCCAGGCGCTGATGAAAGAGATGTTTGCCGAACTGGGCGAGGACTGCTATATTGAGCCCCCGTTTTATTCTAACTTCGGCGGCGCCCATGTGCATTTGGGCAACCATGTGTACTGCAACTTTGCCGTTACTATGGTGGACGACACCCATATTTATATCGGCGACAACACAATGATCGCCCCCAATGTGACCATCGCCACCGCCGGCCATCCGGTGTTGCCGAAACTGCGGGAGTACGACTACCAATACAATATGCCGGTGCACATTGGCCATACCTGCTGGATCGGCGCCGGAGCAGTCATCCTACCCGGGGTCACCGTCGGTGACAACACGGTCATCGGCGCCGGGTCCGTCGTTACCAAAGACATTCCCGCCAATGTAGTGGCGGTGGGCAACCCCTGCCGGGTGCTGCGCCCCATCAGTGATCGGGACAAAAAATACTACTTCCGGGATCACCCCATTGACCATGCAGAGATCGCCCGGGATCTGGAAAAAATCAAATAAGTACAAAACAAACCCCGCAGGCAGCCGAAACGGTCGCTTGCGGGGCGATTTCCTGTATGTTTAGTCGTTGTCCAGCAGAGATTTGTAAAATTCGCAGTAATCCGTGCGGTGCTGGGCGGTAAAGTTCATGGCCTCCCGGGGGTGACGGTTCAGCTGGCCGGTGAACATATATTGCAGGTCAAAGCCCCACTGCACCCCGGACTCCCGCAGGGGGATCATATACTTCTCAATAAAGATCAGCAGGCTGTACAAGCTGTACTTGGGGTTCTTTAAGAAGCCCAGCAGCAGCTCCATAGCGCAGTTGCCGGCACCCCGACCCATACCCATGGCGGTGGCGTCCAGGTAAGACACACCGTAGGACAGGGTCTCAATGGTGTTGGCAAAGGCCAAGTTCTGGTTGTTGTGGGCGTGGAAGCCCACCTGTTTGCCGGCAGCAGTGGCCGCTTCTAAGTACCGCTGGGCCAGCACACCCGCATTCTCCGGGTACAGGGAGCCGTAGCTGTCTACCAGGTAGATCACGTCCACCGAGGAGTTACACAGCATCTCCAGCGCCTCGCCCACCTGGCCGGAACCGGCCTGGCTGATGGCCATAATATTGCAGGTGGTCTCGTACCCCAGGTCATGGAAATACTCGATCATCTCAATGGCTGCCGGAATCTGATGAATGTAGCAGGCCACGCGCACCATGTCGATGACGCTCTCGCTCCTCGGCAGAAAGTCCGTTTTAAAATCGCAGCGGCCTACATCTGCCATCACGGAAATTTTCATATCGCTTACATTTTCGCCAACAATGGCACGAATGTCCTCTTCCTTGCAGAACTTCCACTTGCCAAAATCCGCCTCGTTGAAAAGGGTGCGGCTGGCCTTATACCCAAACTCCATATAGTCCACGCCGCTTTTGATATTGGTCTTATACAGTTCCCGCACAAATTCGTCGCTGAAGTCAAAGTTGTTGCACAGTCCGCCGTCGCGAATGGTGGCGTCCAGCACCTTAATGTCGGTGCGCACGCCCATTAAATTGCCTTTTCTGGGGGTCATGATTGGTTACTCCTGTTCCTGTTATAATTCTATGCTTGGCACTTTAGCGCTTTAAAGCCCATTAGTGCTTAGGTGGTATTATAACACCACTCGCGCCCCTTGTCAACGGCAAAAGGCAAAAGAAAAGCAAAAAAATGCAGCGCGCCCGCAAAACACGGAACCGTCCCCTGTTCACGGGCATCTATTTTGACAAGGGGCGGCTTTTTTGTTATACTGTATCATAAAGTAGACTATCAAACTTTACGCAAAAATAAAAAGAGCGGAGAAGAAAATGGAACGGATACTCATTCGCGCCGGGGTAGCGCCCTGGGCGGAATACAATGCCCTGGATGTAATCACCGACAAGATCATCGGCAACAACACCGGGAATCTGCTGTTTGCCAACAGCATCACCCGGCTGGTGGCCACTGCGGACAGCCGGGTGGACTTTATCTCTGACCTGACGTTGGTGAAAAAGCAGATTACAGCCCAAGAGATCAATGAGAACTACGACCGGCTGATCCTACCCATGGCCAACGCCTTTCGGGAGGACTTTGCCCGCAAGTGCTTAAAGCACTGGACGGCACTGATTCGCCAGCTGACGATTCCCGTAACGGTCACCGGCATTGGCATTCAGCTGCCCTACGAGCCGCACCTGGAGCAGCCCCGGGAATTTGACGGCGCTGCCCGGGACTTTATCGCCGCCGTGCTGGATCATTCTGCCAGCGTGGGCGTGCGGGGCCAGATCACCTATGATTATCTCAAAGGACTGGGCTTTTCCCAGATCGATGTGACCGGCTGCCCCTCTTTGGCACTGAACGGCCCGGGTCTACCCCTGCGAGAGAAGCAGCCTTTGACCCCGGAATCCAAGCTGTGCTTTACCGGCTCTGTGTCCAATCCGCCGGATTTCAAAAAGTTCGCCGTGCGCTGCACCGAACGGTTCCCCAACACCTACTTTGTGCCTCAGTTTATTGACGATTTGCGGCTGATGTACCTGGGGATCCCCCACCCGGACACGGCAGACAGCCGCGTGCTGCACCCCACCAATCTGAACCACCCGGTATTTGTGGAGGACAAGGCCCGGTTCTTCATCAACCTGCCCAGTATGTTTGCCTTTAATCGAGAGATGGACTTTAACTACGGCACCCGCATTCACGGTGCCATCGGCAATATTCTGTGTGGCGTGCCCAGCCTGTTATTCCCCACGGACGCCCGCATTCGGGAGCTGGCAGAGTATCACAACATTCCTGCCATTCCCGCCTCTGCCGTCACACCGGACACGGATCTGGCAGCGCTGTATGATCAAACCGACTTCCGCCAGGTGAACAACGGCCACGCGGAGCGGTTCTGGCACCTAATCGACTTCTTGAATGAAAACGGGATCAAGACCATTTACGATGACCGCACAGGCACGCCTGCCCGCTCGCTGTACGACGAAAAAACGGCAGCCACTTCTTATGCTCAGCCGGTACATTCCATGCTGGTGCGCCCGCCGGAGGAGATCGCCCGCCGGGTAGATACCGCCGTGCGCCTGCAACGCAAAGAGATAGAGGACGACAGCCGCTTGGCCACGCAGCTGCGAGACAGTCAGCGCAAGGTCACCCAGCTGCAAGAGCGCAACAAAAAGCAAGCCGCGCAAATTCAGGCGCTAAAAGAAGAGCGCAAAGCCCTGAAAACAGAACTGAAAGCAACCAAAAAGCCCCTGCGCCGCCTGGCTTGGTACCAGCGCACCTCCACCTTTGGCATTGGTCTCGCCCGCCTGAAAAAGAAGCTTCGCCGATTACTGGGGAAAGAAAAATAAATGCGGTTCGCTGTAACTACCGAGCCTGCAAAATTTGGAAACAGGGGTCTGTCCCCTGTTCCACCTGTTCCACGATGAAAAGCAACAATAAAAAAGGACAGTCCGAGGACTGTCCTTTTTGTTATGGATTTGTAAGGAGAACTTATGCGTTCTTCTCAGCGATAGCAGCCTGTGCAGCGGCCAGACGCGCGATCGGCACACGGAACGGAGAGCAGGACACATAGTCCAGACCGATCTGGTGGCAGAACTCTACGGAGCTGGGGTCACCGCCGTGCTCACCGCAGATACCGCAGTGCAGCTGGGGACGGGTAGCTTTACCGTTCTTCACAGCCATCTGCATCAGCTGGCCAACGCCGTCACGATCCAGCTTGGCGAAGGGATCGTTCTCAAAGATCTTGGCGTCATAGTAAGCGTTCAGGAACTTACCGGCGTCATCACGGCTGAAGCCGTAGGTCATCTGAGTCAGGTCGTTGGTGCCGAAGCAGAAGAACTCTGCTTCCTTAGCGATCTCGCCGGCAGTCAGAGCTGCGCGGGGGATCTCAATCATGGTGCCTACTTCATACTTCATATCGCTGCCGGCAGCCTTGATTTCTGCATCAGCGGTGGCAACCACGATGTCCTTTACATACTTCAGTTCCTTGGCATCGCAAGACAGGGGGATCATGATCTCCGGAGCCACGGTCCAATCCGGATGTGCCTTCTGTACATTGATGGCAGCGCGGATCACGGCCTTGGTCTGCATCTTAGCGATCTCAGGATAAGTCACAGCCAGACGCAGGCCACGGTGACCCATCATCGGGTTGAACTCATGCAGAGAAGCAATGATGGCCTTAATCTGCTCAACGCTCTTGCCCTGTGCCTTAGCCAGCTTCTCAATATCTTCTTCCTCAGTGGGAACGAACTCATGCAGCGGGGGATCCAGGAAACGGATGGTTACCGGGCAGCCCTCCAGCGCCTCATACAGCTTCTCAAAGTCGCCCTGCTGATACGGCAGGATCTTCTCCAGAGCAGCCTCGCGCTCCTCAACGGTGTCAGAGCAGATCATCTCACGGAAAGCAGCAATTCTGTCTTCCTCAAAGAACATATGCTCGGTACGGCACAGACCGATACCCTCAGCGCCCAGCTCACGAGCCTTCTTGGCGTCTGCGGGGGTGTCTGCGTTGGTGCGTACTTTCAGTACACGGAACTTATCAGCCCAGCCCATGATACGACCGAAGTCGCCGGAAATGGTTGCGTCCTGGGTAGCAATAATGCCGTCATAAATATTACCGGTAGAACCGTCAATAGAGATGTAGTCGCCCTCGTGATAGGTCTTGCCTGCCAGAGTGAACTGCTTGTTGGCCTCGTCCATTACAATGTCGCCACAGCCGGATACGCAGCAGGTACCCATACCACGAGCAACAACGGCAGCGTGAGAAGTCATACCGCCGCGAACGGTCAGGATGCCCTGAGAAGCCTTCATGCCGGTGATGTCCTCGGGAGAAGTCTCCAGACGAACCAGAACCACCTTCTCGCCTCTCTCGTTCCACTCCACAGCGTCATCAGCGGTGAATACAACTTTACCGCAAGCAGCGCCGGGAGAAGCGCCCAGGCCCTTACCGGCCGGGGTAGCAGCCTTAATGGCGGCAGCGTCAAACTGCGGGTGCAGCAGGGTGTCCAGGTTACGGGGATCGATCATAGCAACGGCTTCTTCTTCCGTTCTCATGCCCTCATCTACCAGATCGCAAGCGATCTTCAGAGCAGCCTGAGCGGTACGCTTACCGTTACGGGTCTGCAGCATGAACAGCTTACCGTGCTCCACGGTGAACTCCATGTCCTGCATATCTCTGTAATGGTTCTCCAAAGTCTGGCAAACCTGGGTGAACTGTGCAAAAGCCTCGGGGAACTTCTGCTCCATCTCCTGAATGTGCATAGGTGTACGCACACCGGCCACTACGTCCTCGCCCTGGGCGTTGGTCAGGAACTCACCGAAGAGGCCCTTGGCGCCGGTAGCGGGGTCACGGGTAAAGGCAACGCCGGTGCCGCAGTCATCGCCCATGTTACCAAAGGCCATGGACTGCACGTTAACGGCAGTACCCCAAGAATACGGAATGTCGTTGTCACGACGATATACATTTGCGCGGGGGTTGTCCCAAGAACGGAACACAGCCTTGATGGCGCCCATCAGCTGCTCCTTAGGATCCGTGGGGAAGTCCTCGCCGATCTTGGCCTTGTACTCGGCCTTGAACTGAGAAGCCAGCTCCTTCAGATCGTCAGCGTCCAGCTCCACATCCTGGGTAACGCCCTTTTTGGTCTTCATCTCATCGATGAGCTCCTCAAAGTACTTCTTACCCACTTCCATAACCACGTCGGAATACATCTGGATAAATCTTCTGTAGCAGTCCCAAGCCCAACGGGGATTACCGGACTGGGTAGCGATGGTGTCCACAACATCCTCGTTCAGACCCAGGTTCAGGATGGTGTCCATCATGCCGGGCATGGAAGCTCTTGCGCCGGAGCGAACGGATACCAGCAGCGGATTCTGCTTGTCGCCGAACTTCTTGCCGGTGATCTCTTCCATCTTTACGATATACTGGTTGATCTCATCCATGATCTCAGGATTGATCTCGCGGCCGTCCTCATAATACTGGGTGCAGGCCTCAGTCGTGATGGTGAAGCCCTGGGGCACCGGCAGGCCGATGTTGGTCATCTCGGCCAGGTTAGCACCCTTACCGCCGAGAAGCTCTCTCATGTTTGCATTACCCTCAGAGAAGAGGTAGCAATACTTTTTTGCCATTGAGAATACCTCCAAAAAATAGTTTGTAATATACCCGCAAATTACACTGCGTCAGTATAATGCGGTAAAATTATAGCACAGCGGGGGCTAAAATACAAATACTTTTTCTTATTTTTTTGTTATTTTATACGCTTTCTGTCAAATAGACTTGCAAAGCGCCGCCGATTGTTGCATAATGAAAGCACAAATCAAAGAATATCCGGTTTGGAAAGGAACGATAGACCTATGAAATGTGCAATTATTTTAGCCGGGGGCAAAGGCACCCGGATGAAGGCGGACTGCCCCAAAGTGATGTGCAAGGTGCTGATGAAGCCCATGATCGACTATGTGGTTTCTGCCGTAAAGAGCGCCGGGTGTGCGGCTATCTGCGTGATCACCGGCTACCGGCATACGGAGGTGGAGGACCACCTGCGAAATCTGGATCCAACCATTGAGACCGCCCTGCAAGAGCCCCAGCTGGGCACCGGCCACGCGGTGATGTGCGCCCGAGATTTTATTGAGCGCCACCGGGAAGACGATATTTTGGTTCTGAACGGCGACGGTCCGCTGCTGGACGAGCCTACCATTAACGGTGCCTACGCTTTGCACAAAAGCGAGGGCAACGCCATCACCCTCATCAGCGCCTTGGTGGAGGACACCAACGGGATCGGCCACATTAAGCGCAGCGCCGACGGTAAGCTCCGGTGCATTGTGGAGCACAAGGACGCCACCGAGGAAGAAAAAAAGATCAACGAGAGCAACGCCGGGTGCTACTGGTTTATGGGCGACAAGCTGCTGTACGCCCTGGATCGGATTACCAATCAAAACGCCCAGAATGAGTACTATCTAACCGACAGCCTTTCCATTCTGCTGGGAGCCGGCAACGGCGCCAACGCCTATGTAGTCGAGAACAGCGATGTGGTACTGGGTGCCAACGACCGAGCCCAGCTGCACATTCTCAACGAAATCCTGCGCCACAAGATCATGCACCAATGGATGGTAGACGGCGTAGACATTCCCTGCACCGACGGTGTGATGATCGCCGACACGGTACAGATCGGCGTCGGCACCACCATTCTGCCCGGCACCATCCTGCTGGGGAACACTACCATCGGCAAGGACTGCCTGATCGGGCCGAACACCTATATTATGGACGGCACCGTGGGCAACGGGGTAACCTTAGACAACGTGAAGCTGACAGACAGTACCGTGGAGGACGGCGCGGACGCAGGTCCCTTTGTACAAATCCGGGGTGGCAGCGTGCTGCACACCGGTGTGCACATCGGCGACTTTGTGGAAGTGAAGAACAGTACCGTAGGCGCCGGCACCAAAAGTGCCCACCTGACCTACATTGGCGACAGCGATGTGGGGGCCGGGGTGAACTTTGGCTGCGGCACGGTAACGGTCAACTATGACGGCAAAAACAAGAGCCGCTGCAAGATCGGCGACGGCGCCTTTATCGGCTGCAACACCAACCTGGTGGCACCGGTAGAAGTGGGCGACCGGGCATACATTGCCGCCGGTTCCACCATTACGGACGATATTCCCGGCGACGCCCTGTCCATTGCCCGTGCCCGCCAGGTAAACAAGCCCGGCTGGGTCACGGAGAAGAAGCCTTATAAAGAAAAGAAGTAAAATGGTTATGAAACGCATTTGCACCTGCTTGCTGGCGGCAGCACTGGTGGTGGGCGCCTTTACCGGGTGCGCCGCCAAGCCCGCTGCCGGCACAGACACCACAACCAAACAGGAAACCACGACGGAAACCACCGTCACCACCACGGAGAACACCAAAACCACTTTCCGGGAGAGCTATACCTCTACCATTTATCCGGCGCTCCACCGCAAAAGCGGCAGCGGGTACAGCCATGAGCTGGCCAGCTACACCACTTACTACGACGCCAAGAACGAGACCCGCACTGCCAACATTACCGCCTCTATTCGCAAGTTGAACAACCTGGTAATCCCTGCGGGGCGCACCTTCAGCTTTAACCAAACGGTGGGCAAGCGCACAGTGCTGGCCGGGTACGCCACTGCCAAGGTGGTGCAGGACGGCGAGTTTGTAGACGGCCTGGGCGGCGGGGTATGCCAGGTGAGCAGCACCATTTTTGAGTGCATTCTCCGAGCCAACCTAACGGTGGTCAGCCGGGCGCCCCACTCGCTGGAGATTAGCTATGTACCCCTGGGCGGGGACGCTACCGTCCAGTGGAACACCACGGACTTTCAGTTTAAGAACACCAGCGGCACGGACATTCGGCTGCAAATGACCGCCAAGAACGGCACCCTCACCTGCAAGGTAATGGGGCAAAAGAATGTAAAGCCCAAGGATGTAAAGATCAGCATTAAAAAAACCGGCAAGCAGTATGTACTCACCCGCACCGTCGGCGGCAAAGTGAATTACACCACCTATTCCACCTACGCCAAGCCCAAGAAAAGTCAGTGAATGAACAGAATGCAAAAGCCGCCGTACCGCATAGCTGGGTGTACGTAAGACAGTATTGCGCCGAGATTGACGAAGCGGCACGAAACCGCATGGAGCTGATCGTGCGGTCACTGGCAGAGCAAAACGGCGTGACCGAGCAACTGAAAGCTGAAAACCAAATGGAATGGGTGCGGCAGATGAACGCTTGCAAGGCACAGGCAGAGGAGATTGTGAAAGCGGAATTGATTTATGATTGAGCGAGGAAGTCCGGGCAGAAAACTGTTCGGACTTTTCTCATATAGTCCAAAGTTGCGGTAGAATTGTTCACAAGTTTTATGGTATAATTTGAATACGAAAATTAAGCAACAAATCGACATTTGTAAAGGAGGATTTACAATGAAGAAAATTGGATTAGGTATTGCAATACTACTCTTTGCCATTATAATTTCTCTTTGCTCATCAGGAATGGGGCTGCTCGTTATCGGGATTGGGATTGTAGGATTGATTTTTTCAATCATAGGATTTATGGAACGCAAGTAAAATAACTTCAAGTTTGTCGCACTGATAAAAACCCTTTAGGAACTAAAGGGCGCACTTCTATACTCTCCTATCGGGAGTATCGTGCGTCCTGCGGAGCTTCATTCTCCGTCAGCAGAAGAAAACTGCATGACCGAGAATGTTGCGTCACTTCGTTCCGTCAAGGTGGCTACACCCCCTTGCGCCGCTAAAGCGGCTATCCCCTGTGGACTTGCCGTCCGCAAACGGTTTTGACAAACCGTTCGCCGCCAGCAAGTTTGAAAATCAAGAATCTTAATTTGATAAAGGAGTGTGATTCTATGAAAAAGAAATTACCCATAATCCTCTTGGGTGTTATTTTGGCTTGTGTGTTGGTTTTCGGTTTCCTTTATGCAAACAATGACATTGGTAAAACCGCAAACAGTTTAGAAGCAGACATTCGCCAATCTCAAAAAATTTTGGATGATTGGATTGTTGATGGAAGCATTTCCGACACAATGGCTGCATTTATTTCTTACCCACAGGACAAGACAGACCACACTTTTTCTGTCTATGTAAATCGCCCTGGCTTGTCTTTTGGATATTTCTTCCGTGGTGGTGGAGATATAGTTGAGGTTGATGATTACATTGCAGAGTTTGTTGTTGAGGGAAATAACGAAAGGGCATTTATCTCAATGAATACCCAAAATATTGTTCGACTTGAAGTAGATGATGGCAACGGCATTCAGGTGATTGATATTGATAGTGGCAAGCCTTTCGCCATTGTCCTGCCCCTCAATGTAGGAAACATCTGTTTCTATGATACGAATGGAAATGTTGTGGAATATCTTCGCCAACAACTTTGACCAACTTCAATTTACCGAACTGAACACAACAACTGAATACCGAAAAACTGACCGTTGACTGGTCGCACTATGCGAAAAGTTGACGGTCTTTTTTTATCCCCAAA